>Ga0206130_10000346_pt1 | contig 79773 bp, 77 predicted proteins | sample Helgoland_Spring_9_FD_148637 | JGI IMG/M metagenome (GOLD analysis project Ga0206130, IMG submission 148637) | Pelagic subsurface seawater microbial communities from Kabeltonne, Helgoland, North Sea - Helgoland_Spring_Bloom_20160512_1 | ecosystem: Environmental > Aquatic > Marine > Epipelagic ... | reverse complement strand
GTAAAAGACAGGATAAGCTGCGGCGTTAAAATGCCAGCGGTGGAAGAGTTCTCCGCCGCTGGCATTTTAACGCCGCAGCTTATCCTGTCTTTTACACTTCTAGCCCTGTTTCCCTGGCTTGGTCGACAGTTAGTGGCATTGGCAAAGCGCAGAGTGGCCCTGGCGGGGTACCGCCGACCTAAACGCTTTGATGCCAACCTTCTTGTAATAGGCGCCGGCAGCGCAGGGTTGGTAAGTGCTTACATTGCAGCAACGGTCAAAGCCAAGGTTATGCTGGTCGAGAAGGCGGCGATGGGGGGTGACTGTCTGAATACAGGCTGTGTCCCCAGCAAGGCGCTGATCAGGGCGGCTAAGTCTGTGGTCGAGATTGAGCGCGCCCGAGAGTTTGGGGTCGATGGCGGCACTGCCAGGGTAGACTTTGCCGCTGTTATGGGCAGGGTTCATCAGGTGATCAAAGAGATCCAGCCCCACGATTCTGTTGAGCGCTTTACTGATTTGGGTGTGGACTGCATTGCGGGCGAGGCACGGTTTGTCAGCCCCTGGGAAGTAGAGATTGATGGCCGCATGATAAGTGCAGAAAAAATCATTCTGGCTACCGGTGCCAGCCCGATTATTCCGCCAATCCCTGGTTTGGCAGATATTGGACCACTGACATCGGAAAATCTGTGGCAGTTACAAATATTGCCGCAGAGGCTGCTGATAATGGGCGGCGGCGCCATTGGCTGTGAAATGGCTCAAGCTTTTCAGCGTTTGGGCTCTCAGGTCATATTGGTGGAGGCCATGTCACAGCTGTTGCCCAGTGAGGATGAAGATCTGGCCGCAGGTGTCAGCGACAGCCTTAGCGGGGAAGGCGTACAGATAATGACCAGCCACAAATTAGTGTCGGTAACCTCTGAAGGGGCAGAGCGCAGCGCTGTGCTCAGTGGCGCAGCCAACAATAATATCACCGTGGAATTCGATCATATTCTGGTCGCTGTGGGCCGCCGGGCCAATACCTCAGGCTTTGGTTTGCAGGAGCTGGGGGTTGAGTTGAATAAAGACGCTACGGTCAGCGTTGACCGTTATCTGCGCACCAGTTGCCCAACTATTTTTGCCTGTGGTGATGTGGCCGGGCCCTATCAGCTAACCCATGCTGCTGGCCATCAGGCCTGGTTTGCCGGGGTTAACGCACTGTTCGGCCAGTTTAAGAAGTTTGCCGCTGATTATCGGGTTATGCCCCAGGTTATTTTTACCGATCCCCAGCTGGCCCGGGTGGGTCTCAATGAATTGGAAGCTGCATCCCAGGACTTAGATGTGGAGGTTACGGTCTACGATCTAGCAGATCTGGATCGGGCCATTGTAGATGGTGATGCTAAAGGCATGGTTAAGGTGCTGACTGCCGCCGGCACCGACCGAATTCTGGGCGCAGCGGTGCTGGGGCCACAGGCAGGTGAGTTAATTACCCAATTTGTGACCGCGATGAAACATAATTTGGGTCTAAATAAGATTCTTGGGTTGATTCACAGCTATCCCACGCTGAGTGAGGCCAATAAATATGTTGCCGGAGAGTGGAAGCGCAAACATATGCCCCAGCGCTTGCTGCGCTTGGCCGAGAAGTACTATCGTTGGAAATTAGGCCGCTAGCACCCTATACAAGCCACTAGGGCTGTGTAAAAGCCGGTTAACTAAAGTCTGCTACCGCCTCCTGGCCAACCACCGACTGGGGGTCTATATGGATAATAATCTCCGAGCCGGGGAAGGCCTCCAACAGGCTTGCCTCCACTTCATCAGAAATTTTATGGGCCTCCAATAGCGACAGGTCATCGTCCAGCTCCAGATGCAGCTGAACAAAAGTTATGGTGCCCGAATGTCGTGAGCGCAGATCATGCAGGCCTCGGGCACTTTTATGCTGCATTACCAGCCTTTCGATTTCCTCGCGTTGTTCGTCCGGAAGTTCGCGATCCATCAGATGGTCGTAAGAGACAGTGATAATCTCCCAGGCGCTGTACAGAATATAGATGGCGATAGCGCAGGCAAACAGCGCATCAAACCCGGCCCAGCCCTGCACTGACAGCCACAGCGCCAGGATTACACTGCCATTGACCAGTAGGTCCGTGCGATAGTGCAGCGCATCGGCCCGGATAGCAGTGGAATTGGTTTTGCGTATTACATGGCGTTGAAAGCCCAGCAGCAGCAGGGTTGCAACAATGGAAAAAACCATCACCAGCATACTGATGCCCACAGCTTCAACAGCAATTGGGCTGATAAGTCTGCGGCTGGCTTCCAGCAGCAGAAAGCCTGCCGAACCAGCGATAAACATGGACTGGCTAAGCCCCGCCAGAGCCTCAGCCTTACCATGGCCAAAGCGATGCTCTTTGTCTGCAGGCGTCAGGGCATGCCGCACAGCAATCAGATTAATTAACGATGCCAGAGCATCCAGCACAGAATCAATCAGGGTGGCGAGCAGGCTCACCGAGTCGGACAGTCCCCAGGCCACCAGTTTGGCGACGATTAATATGGAAGCCACAGAAATGGATGCATAGGTCGCCAAGCGCAATAGTCTTGCGATTTCTTGCGGGTCTGTAGATAGATAATTGGACTGGGTCATGATGAGCGGCAGTTTAACAAATTAATCAGATGGCCAGAAGCTATTGGCCGGGGGCGAGAGGTTAAAAACTCTGCAGAACTGTATTTAAAAACTGATAGCCCAGTGCAGTCGTGCTGTATTTTTCTGAGTCCGGCTCCATCAGACCCTGACGCTGCAGGTCATAAACCTGGCTATCAATGCTGGCGGCCTCCAGGCCGGTGCGTGCAGCAAAATATTCTGTAGGCACGCCGCCTCTGAGGCGCAGCCCATTCATCATAAACTCCACCGCCATATCATCTGTGGCAATGGCACTATTCTGTGCAATTAATGAGCCCTGGCGCGCCAGATACTTATCCGGCTGCCGGGTTTTGCTGGTGCGGATAACTGAGCCCTGCCGGGGCAATGTAATCTTGCCATGGGCCCCGGCACCTATGCCCAGATAGTCGCCAAACTGCCAGTAGTTCATGTTGTGCGCTGAGGTTTGACCATCTAAGGCAAAGGCAGAGACCTCATACTGCTCAAAGCCACTGTCTCCCAGTAATCGCATTCCCGCCTGTTGGATATCGGCCAGACGATCATCATTGGGGATTGAGGGTGGCCGAGAATAAAATTCTGTATTGGGCTCAATGGTCAGCTGATACCAGGAAATATGCTGGGCGCCTTGACTGATGGCCAGTGCAATATCGCTGCCGGCTTGTTCGGGTGTCTGTTCGGGCAGGCCATGCATCAGGTCAATATTAAAATTGCTGAACCCCGCGCGGCTGGCCGTTGCCATGGCGGCTAATGCCTGGCTGCCATCATGGATGCGCCCCAGTTGCTCCAGGTGCTGAAGGTTAAAGCTTTGCACACCTATGGATAGCCGATTGACACCGGCACTGCGAAAGTCGGCAAATTTTTGCTGTTCAAAGGTCCCGGGATTGGCTTCGAGAGTGATTTCGATACCAGTTTCAAAACCAATCAGCTGTTCCGCGGCATTAAGAATCTCAGCTATGGCAGCCCCGGAAAACAGGCTGGGTGTGCCGCCACCAAAAAAGATTGAGCTCAGTTTGCGCCCCTGTACCCAGGGTAAATCTGCTTTTAGATCAGCAATTAACCTGAGTACATAGTCCCGCTCTGGAATACTCTCACCCATCTGGTGGGAGTTAAAGTCGCAGTAGGGGCATTTGCGCACACACCAGGGAATATGAATATAAAGAGACAGAGGGGGAAGCTGTAGCACGGATTACTGGTTCTGCAGTTGAAGTAACAGGTTGGCCATGGCCTTGCCGCGGTGACTTAGACGATTTTTGCTGTCTTTATCCAGTTCTGCCGCACGGCATCCAGTTTCTGGCACATTAAAGATAGGGTCGTAGCCAAAACCGCCATCACCTTTTTCATCAATGGCAATAGAGCCCTCCCAGGTACCCTGGCAAATAATTGGCGTGGGATCACTGGCGTGGCGCATATAGACCACAACGGTTTGATAGCGGGCGGTGCGCTGTTCGGCTGGCACCTCAGAGAGCAGATCCAGAAGTTTTTGCCTATTGCTGGCATCTGTAGCATCTGCTCCGGCGAAGCGCGCCGAGTAGATGCCTGGAGCCCCCTTTAAATAGTCGACCTCGAGGCCGGAATCGTCGGCAATGGCCGGGAGCCCAGACAGAGCAGAGGCATTACGGGCTTTAAGAATACTGTTTTCGACAAAACACAGGCCCGTTTCTTCGATATCGGGAATGCTGAGCTCAGTTTGCGGAATAACTTCAATGCCCAGTTGGTCGAGCATCTGCCGGAGCTCTTTTATTTTGCCCGGATTGGCACTTGCCAGTACCAGCTTGTTAACAGTGCTCAAAATATTGCTCTCCGGGTTATAGGGTCAAGAGGCCCAAATTCTATCTGATTCTAATCCACATACATCTTTTTCTGGAATTTAAAATCATAGGGATAGGCTCTCTGAGGACCATCTGACTCCGGCAATACTCGAATTTTAAAGGTCAGGAAATCCTCATTGTCGAACTCAAACGGCGCTAGGTAGTAAACGGTGTTTTGTTCGCGCACGGCGACAAATTCCAGTGTCTGGGTCTGCTGTATGATGTTCGATACTTTACCAGTCACGGTTGCTGGCAAGGCGACGCCTGGAATCTTGGCTACGGCTATATTCACCAGCCCTTTGTCTTTGCCGCGCACAATATCATTGGCGACAGCAATATCCGGATCTATAAACGAACTATTAAAGGCACTGTAAAAGATCTTGTATTCGCCATATTGTTTGTAAAGTTGCTGGTCCACAGCATGGCTGAGGCCGCTGACCAACAGTACAGTGGTAAATATGAGTGATTTCATAAGCTATAACCTCTGGTTGATTCCGCCGACAGTGTCATCGACTTAAATGATAGACGGCGGTCTGGGTAAATAAATTTGGCCACAGGCTTTTGAGCTTTGTACTGGGAAAATGTTCAGCGATGCATTGGCGATGAAGAATATTAATATTGCGCTCCACACAGAGAGTTTCGAAATCTGCATAGGTAAAAAAGTGAATATTGGGGGTGTCGTACCACTGATAAGCCAGCTGTTTTGTCACTGGCATACGGCCATAAAAATTAAGGTAGGCTCGAGTTCGCCAATAGCCGAAGTTGGGGAAGGTAATAATACATTCGCGACCAATTCTAAGCATCTCATCCAATACCAGATGGGGGAAACGCATGGCCTGCAACGCCTGAGTCATGACTACAGTATCAAAGCTACCGTCGGCAAAATTGGTCAGGCCTTGGTTGAGGTCCTGTTCTATAACATTGACACCATTGGCAATACATTGATTGATGGCCTCGGGGTCCACCTCCAATCCATAGCCGAGAATATTATGTTGCTGCTGCAGGCTGAGCAGCAAAGTGCCATCGCCACAGCCTAGGTCCAGCACCCTGGTATTGGGCGCTATCCAGTTGCGGATAAAGTCAAAATCTTGGTTCATTGGCCATCTCCTGCTGGAGCGCCCAGCCGATTAGCCACCCGACTTAAATAGCCACCCAGCGCCTTCTCGTAGCGTTCGTTGGGCAGCAGAAAGGCGTCATGGCCTTTATCGGACTCGATTTCAACATAGGAGACTGATTTACCGGCCGACATTAGGGCATCGGTGATTTCCCGAGAGCGCTCTGGTGCAAAGCGCCAGTCGCTGCTAAATGACAGCACCAGAAAATTACATTTGGCATGGGCAAATGCGGCTACTGGATCGCTGTTATATTCTCGAGAAAGATCAAAATAGTCGAGCATCTTGGTAATTAAAATATAGGAGTTGGCATCAAAGCTATCAGAGAACTTATCACCCTGATAATTGAGATAGCTCTCCACCTGAAACTCTATGGGATCGGTGTTCCTGTCAATCAGGTCGCCAATGCGCAGTTGACGACCAAACTTCTGCCCCATCAATTCATCTGACAGATAGGTGACATGACCAATCATGCGCGCCAGGGCCAGACCCTTCAGGGGTGCTTTATTGTGCTCAAGGTAGCGGCCATCGCAGAAATCTGGGTCGGACTTGATAGCCCGGCGAGCAATTTCATTAAAGGCAATATTCTGCGCTGTTAGCTTCATGGATGATGCTATTACCACCGCATTAAGCAGCTTATCCGGATGTTCCAGAGACCAGCGCATAGCCTGCATGCCCCCAAGGCTACCGCCAACCACCGCCGCCCAGCACTCAATGCCAAGATGCTCCATAAGTAGCTTCTGCGACTCTACCCAGTCCCGCGCCCGCAGCGAGGGAAAGTCTGAGCCCCAGGGTTTGCCGGTGTCCGGATTGATAGACGTGGGGCCTGTGCTGCCAAAGCAGCTGCCAATATTATTGACACTGACAACAAAAAATTTGTCGGTATCTATTGGTTTGCCCGGGCCAACATAATGTTCCCACCAGCCGGGCCTGCTGTCGTCCTGATAAAAGCCCGCGGCATGGTGGTCTCCACTGAGGGCATGACATAGCAGTATGCCATTGCTCTTTGCGCTATTTAGCTCACCGTAGGTCTCATAAACTAAATCATGGGTTTCCAACACTACACCGCAAGCGAGTTTAAGCGGCTGCTCGATATGCAAAGATTGGGGAGTGACTATACCGATGGAGGTATCGGAGGGATGGTCGGGCAACATAATTGGGTCGGATAATGAAGTATGCATTAAGTCTAAGAGCGGCAGGAAGTTAACGCAACATATTGATGCCGGTATTTTTTCTGACTGGCGGTTCATAGTCAGTTGGCGGTGACTGTGGCTTTGCAGTTAGACTAGTTAGAGTTAGGTCAGCGGTTATCGCTCGAAGAAGCGGATCCGATAAAAATAAGGAGAGGGGAATGCAATATCGAAAATTAGGCGGCACAGATATAGATGTGCCTGTAATTGGTCTGGGCACTATGACCTGGGGCGAGCAAAACAATTTGCAGCAGGCCTGTGAGCAGATGGACTACGCACTGTCCAGAGGGGTCAATTTCTTTGACGCCGCAGAGATGTACCCTGTTCCACCCAAGGCTGAGACCGCCGGAGATACCGAGCGCTGCATCGGCGAATGGCTATCTCAGTCGGGTAAGCGCTCGGAAATAACACTGGCCACCAAGGTTGCCGGGCGCGCAGATACCAGGCCGGACTGGAAGCATATTCGAGGTGGGCCAAGGCTCAGTCGCGATCATATTCGCCAGGCTATCGAGGGCTCCCTGGAGCGCTTGCAAACTGATTATGTGGACCTGTATCAGGTGCACTGGCCAGAGCGAGCGACCAATTATTTTGGTATGCGCGGCTATGTTCATTATCCCAAGGGAGATGGTATTGCCATTGAGGAGACCCTGGATGCTCTGTCCGAGTTGGTCGATGAGGGCCTGGTTAAGCATGTGGGCCTGTCCAATGAAACTCCATGGGGGGTGATGGAGTACCTGCGTCTGGCATCAGAGCGCGGCATGGCCAAGGTGGTAAGCATTCAAAATGTTTACAACCTGCTCAGCCGTCAATTTGAAACCGGGCTGGCGGAAATGGCCATTCGCGAAGAGGTTGGCCTGCTGGCTTACTCACCTATGGCCTTTGGTGTGCTGAGTGGCAAGTATTTAGATGGTCAGATGCCAGCCGGATCAAGACTGGAGCTTTTTGAGCGCTTTTCGCGCTACGGCAGCCCCCAGGCAGAGGCAGCTACCCTCGCTTACAAAGCCATTGCCGACAAGCATGGTATGACCTTAGCGCAAATGTCTCTGGCCTTTGTCTGTCAGCAGCCCTTTGTGACCAGCTGCCTGATTGGTGCCACAACCATGGATCAGCTGCGAGAAAATATTGACGCTGTCGAAATAGAGCTATCCAAGGACCTGCGGTCAGAAATTGAAGCTGTGCACAACCAGTATCCAGATCCTGCTCCCTAGAAAGCGAGCAGGCGCGAGTCGCCGCAGGATAATGCTATTTAAATTATGCTGTGGGGACTGGCTGTTTTAGAGACTGGATTTACAGGCCAGCAGTTAGCTGAGGAAAGGGAGTATCAGGCTGCCCAGCATAGGCAGTACCTTGGCGCGAATAAACATCAGGGTGAAGATTGCTGCCATAGGTGATATATCGATCATGCCAATGGGCGGAATCAAATTTCTAAATGGTCTCATATAGGGGTCCACAACCTGAGCGACCAGCGCCACCGTGGGATGCTGTGTTGTACCTACCCAGCTGGAGATCACCAGAATAAAAATACCCCAGAAATAGATTTCAATTAGAGTGCGCAACAGTTCAAAGCCAGCCACCGCAAGATAGGCAAAAATTTCACCCATGGCCACGGCGCCAAAACCCATCATCAGCAGATAAAACGACCATTTAACCAGAACTGCAGCCACCAGCGCGGCAATATTAAATGAGCCTATGGTTGGCAGTAGTCGGCTGAGCGGTTCCACCACAGGGGCGCAGACTTTAAATATGGTCTGGCATACGGGATTGAAGAAGTTAGCCTGCACCAGCTGCAGTAACAGGCGAATTAACAGCAGGGATGCATAGATATCTATGACTGACCTGAGAATAAACATTACCGTTTCGTTCATGAGGAGAAATCCTTAGACATTTCTTGGGCACGCGCGACGGCGCTGGTCATAGCGCTGCGAAAAATATCTTCCAGCCCATGCTGTTGAAAACTTTGTATTGCGGCCTGAGTCGTGCCGCCGGGGGAGGTGACCTGATCTCTGAGTTCCGCCGCGCTGATACCAGACTCCATCGCCATGCGGGAGGCTCCCAGAGCAGTGTGCAGGCTTAGCTCTTCGGCTATCTGCTCAGGCAACCCCAGCTCCTGAGCGACGTTTTGCATGGCCTCCAGCACTAAAAAGAAATAGGCTGGGCCGCTGCCTGATACGGCAATAACTGCATCGATCAGTTCCTCGCGACTCACCCAGCAGCTGTAGCCAATGGCCTGAAATATCTTATCCACCAGACTGCGCTGCTCGGTGGTTAGATCACTTTGGGTAAATAAACCGGTTGCTCCGGCCTGGACCATAGAGGGCGTATTGGGCATGGCGCGAATCACGGGCATTTCACTACCCAGCCATTGTTTCAGGGCAGCTACAGGTATGCCCGCCGCCACTGAGATAATAATAGGTTTATGGCTTAGCGCAGGGGCCAGATCTTCAACTACCTGGCGCATTATTTTGGGTTTAACCGCCAGCACCACAGTATCCGCCTGGGCTACAGCGGCGTGATTGTCAGCCATACTGGTTGTGCCAGTGGTCTCAGACAACCTGTCTCTGGTGCTCTGGCTTGGAGTACCCACCCGAATCTGCAGGGGGTCGAAGCCATTGGCAACCATGCCACCGATAATGCAGGAGGCCATATTGCCGCCGCCGATAAATGCGATTGAACTCATTGGCTGATTACTAGCCTCCCTTAATTAACTTATTAGATTGCCTATTTTGCTCGCTATTTTAAGACCGCGGACCAAAAATATCTGTGCCCACTCTGATGATGGTCGCGCCTTCATAAATAGCGGGCTCCAAATCACCAGACATTCCCATAGAGAGGGTATCCAGTTTCTGAGAATTGTCCAGCCTCTCGTTAATCTGTTCCAGCAAGGCCCGCAACCGGACAAAGGGCTGGCGCTGCTGTGCCAGCTCAGTGCTGGGCTTGGGAATCGCCATTAGCCCGCGCAATCTAAGGTTGGGGAGGCCAGCAATACTGCTGGCGGCCTCAATGGCCTGTTGCGGCATAAAGCCAGATTTGCTCGGTTCATTATCAATATTGATTTGCAGGCAGATATTTAATGGTGCCATATCAGCGGGGCGCTGGTCGCTCAGACGTTTTGCGATTTTTAACCTGTCCACTGTATGTATCCAGTCAAAGTGCTCAGCAACCTGTCTGGTCTTATTGGATTGCAATGGGCCAATAAAATGCCAGCTAATAGATAGATCAGTCAGCTGGTCCATTTTCTCAAGGGCTTCTTGCAGATAATTCTCGCCAAAACTGCTCAGGCCAGAGTCTACCGCCATTCTTACCTGTGCACTGGTTCGCGTCTTGCTGACAGCCAGTAGCAATATATCCTCAGGATTGCGGCCTGCGTCACGGGCAGCCTGTTGCAGACGTCTCTGTACAGAGGTAGTGTTATTTTCAATGTTTGCCATAGTGTTAAGTCATCAAATCTGGTTCGAGCCTGGCCCACCGAGCAGCATTAGCCTTAATGGAATAAGCGAGATGCAACAATGGATATTACCGAGTTATTAGCGTTTAGCGCAAAAGAAGGCGCGTCGGACTTACATGTCTCTGCCGGTCTACCGCCAATTATTAGAATTGATGGCGATGTGCGCCGTATCAATTTGCCCCCTATGGAGCACCGACAAGTCCACAGTTTGATCTACGAAATAATGAATGACAAGCAGAGAAGGGACTACGAGGAATTTCTCGAGACTGACTTTTCTTTCGAGGTGCCCGGTGTGGCTCGTTTCAGGGTCAATGTCTTTAACCAAAATCGCGGTGCTGCAGCTGTATTTCGCACCATCCCCTCCAATGTACTGACCCTCGAGCAGCTGGGTATGGGCGATGTTTTCCGAAAGGTCTCGCTGCTTCCCCGTGGGCTGGTATTAGTCACCGGCCCCACAGGGTCGGGTAAGTCGACCACATTGGCCGCCATGGTGGACTATATCAACGAAAATCGTTACGACCATATTCTTACCATCGAAGATCCCATTGAATTTGTCCATCAGAGCAAAAAATGCCTGGTTAACCAGCGAGAAGTTCACCGCGATACTCTGGGCTTCGGTGAGGCGCTGCGCTCGGCCCTGCGGGAAGACCCGGATGTTGTGTTGGTGGGCGAGCTGAGGGATCTGGAAACCATTCGTTTGGCCTTGACCGCTGCCGAAACCGGGCATCTCGTATTCGGTACCCTGCACACCACCTCGGCAGCCAAAACCATTGATCGGGTGGTAGATGTATTTCCCTCAGGGGAAAAGCCTATGGTGCGCTCTATGCTCTCGGAATCACTGCAGGCGGTTATTTCCCAGACGCTGTTGAAGAAGGTGGGCGGAGGCCGGGTGGCCGCCCATGAAATTTTGATTGGCACCGCGGCTATTCGCAATTTAATCCGAGAAGACAAGGTAGCGCAGATGTACTCCGCCATTCAGACCGGCGGAGCACTGGGCATGCAAACCCTGGATCAATGCCTGCATCATCTGGTTGAGCAGCGTTTGATCAGCGCTGATATCGCCAAAGAAAAAGCCAAATTGCCTGACAACTTTTAGCCCTGTTTAACTGCCAGAGCTAATTAAGAGCCAGAGCTAATTAAGAGCCAGAGCTAATAAATAGCCAGAGCCGATAGATAGCCAGAGCTACAAACACAAAAGGATAAACCATGGTCGCTGAGACATTTGAAAAACTAGTTAAAACAATGACCGAACAGAAAGCCTCGGACTTGTTTTTGACCGTTGGCTTGCCACCCTGCATTAAGCTCAATGGATCGGTAGTGCCCATCGGCGACCAGCAGCTGGACCAGCACCAGTGCGAGGCCCTGGTGTTAAGCATCATGACTGACGAACAGCGCAGAGAGTTTTATCTCAATAAAGAACTCAATTTTGCCGTGATCAGTGAGGAGTCTGGTCGTTTTCGCGCCAGCGCATTTTATCAGCGGGGTGAAATAGGTATTGTTCTGCGACGCATAGAGACCCAGATTCCGACTCCAGAGGCGCTACTGCTGCCCCCGGTGTTGAAAGAACTGGTAATGAACCGCCGCGGCATTGTTATTTTTGTAGGGGCAACAGGGACGGGCAAGTCCACCTCGCTGGCGGCTTTGATTGGTCATCGCAATAAAGTCAGCCGCGGCCATATTGTCTCGATTGAGGACCCTATTGAATTTATCCACGAACATCAGGGCTGCATTATTACCCAGCGAGAAGTTGGGGTGGACACAGAGTCTTTTGAAGTGGCGCTAAAAAATACCCTGCGCCAGGCACCAGATGTTATTTTGATTGGTGAGATTCGTACCAGAGAAACCATGCAGCATGCCATTACTTTTGCCGAGACCGGCCACCTGGTGCTGGCCACCCTGCATGCCAACAATGCCAATCAGGCTCTGGACCGAATTAACCATTTCTTCGAAGCGGACCGTCACAGTCAGCTGTGGATGGACCTTTCCCTCAATTTAAGAGGTATTGTGGCTCAGCAGCTAGTACCTACGGTGGATGGCAAAAACCGACGCGCTGCCATCGAGGTTTTGCTCAATACGCCTCTGATTGCAGATACTATCCGCAAGGGAGAGGTGCACAAGATTAAAGAGATTATGACCAGCTCGGCAGAGCATGGTATGCAGACATTCGATAAGGCGCTGTTTGAACTCTATGTGGATGGCGAAATTAGCTATGAGAATGCGATTGCCCATGCCGACTCAAAAAATGATCTACGGCTGATGATTAAGATGTACAGCGATCAGCAGACGGGTTCTAAAAAAGCGCGTATCGATAAGTTGACCATTGAGGATCATTCGGCGGGGAAACTTAATTGGTAGGGGGGCCTTAATTTAGCTAAGGGTTTTTTTTGGCTAAGGGCTTTCTCCTAGCTAAGGGCTTTTCCCAAGATGGGGGTTTTCGAGCCAGGTTTGCAGAATGAGTGCTGCCGCCAGATGGTCAATTTTGGTGAGATCTGACATCTTGCCTTTGCGGGCGCCACTGCGTTGTTCTTCCTGCAGCATAGACTTCGCCTCACGGCTGGTCAGTCGTTCGTCAACCATCTGCACATCAATGTTGTAACGGCCCTGAAGCCTGCGCGCAAATCTGTGGGTTCTCTCGCTAAGTTCGCTGGCTGTGCCATCCATATTCAGAGGCAATCCCACCAGCAGCAGGCTGGGCTTCCACTCACTGATAACCTCTGTGACCTGAGACCAGTCAGGTGCACCATCAGAGGCTTTAATAATAGTTAGGCCCCTAGCTGCAGCAGTCAAGGTCTGGCCATAGGCCACGCCAATCTGCTTTAAACCAAAGTCAAAGCACAGCAGAGTCTGATGTTTGGCTTCAGGCATGGCCGATATCGGAAGACAGCATATTGAGATCCAGACCTATAGACGAAGCCGCAGCTCCAGCGCGCTGATCGCAAGCGGTGTCAAAAATAATCGCCGAATCAGCTGGTATGGTCAGCCAGCTATTTTGCTTTAACTCGTCTTCTAATTGACCGGCGCCCCAGCTTGAATAACCCAGAGTAATCAATGCATCAGTGGGACCATTGCCCAGAGCAATATCACTGAGGATATCTTTGGATGCCGTAAGGCTGATATCGTCGGCTATGGTAACAGTGGACTCCCACTGCTGCTCGCTGGTCTTATGCAAAATAAAGCCGCGGTCGCGCTGAACCGGACCACCGTCAAATATCAGCGAGTTGCCCTGCTGATCATGGTATTCCAGATCCAGCTGATCAAAGATAGCTTTAGCCGGGATATCCAGCTGATGATTGATAATCAAGCCCATGGCCCCATCGACACTGTGCTCGCAAATATAAACCACAGACTGAGCAAAGTTGGGGTCATTGAGACCAGGCATGGCCAGCAGGAAATGATTTTTTAAGCTGGAGATAATTTTTTTTGTACTTTCGCTCATAGAATCCAATATGCGGGTTTCGGGCCGCAAACTCAAGGTCTGCCCACAGATTATGGGTTTAGACGGGCTTCAATTGCCGCCATAAGCTGGCTCCCTATAGCCGTGCCCTGAGCATTGTCTATCTCTCGAACACAGGTGGGGCTGGTGACATTGATCTCGGTAAGGTAGTCACCAATAACATCCAAACCAACAAAAATTAGACCCCTGTCTACCAATGTAGGCGCGATTTGCTCCGCAATCCACAGGTCGCGGTCAGATAATGGTTGCACCAGTCCGGAACCACCGGCAGCCAGATTGCCACGAAACTCGCCCTTAGTCGGAATGCGCGCCAGACAATAGGGCACAACTTTGCCATCGATGACCAGAATACGCTTATCCCCGGTGATAATTTCTGGGAGATATTTCTGAGCCATGATTGTCTCGGCACCATATTTGGTGAGAGTTTCGAGAATCACATTAAGGTTTTGATCTCCCTCCCTGACGCGGAAGATAGATGCCCCGCCCATACCGTCCAGTGGCTTAAACACCACATCGCCATGCTCAGCTAAAAACTTCTTCAGGCGACCCTGGTCGCGGCTAACTAACAGCGGCGGAGTACAATGTGGGAACTGCGTGGCAAACACTTTCTCATTGCAGTCCCGCAAGCTCTGGGGTCTGTTGACTATCAGGGTGCCGCGACGCTCGGCGGCCTCGAGTATATAGGTAGAGTAAATAAACTCAGAGTCAAAAGGCGGGTCCTTGCGCATCAGCACCACATCAAGCTCTTCAAGCGGCACAGAGCTGGCACCCCCTAGCTCATACCACTTATGCTCGTCTTCGAACACCTTTAAAGGCCGCACCTCGGCCCGGGGGTTGCCATTTTCCAGAAACAAATGCCGCTGTTCCATATAAAACAAATTGTAGCCCTGCAGCTGAGCTGCAAGCAGCAAGGAAAGAGTGGTGTCTTTTCTGTAATTGATTGATTGGATCGGGTCCATAACGACCCCAAGAGATTTACCCATAAATGACTGCCTTGTTGTGATTTTTGCACTATAACTATCTATGGCAACTGGCTACATGCTAAACGCTCTTAAAATCTGTGAGCTAGCAAGCAAAAACATTACTAAAAATAGAGGGTTGTAGATTATATATTACAACTGTGTTTAAAATTCCATAACTTAAGTGATATTGGCAGTACTTAAGGCGTTAAGTGGTTTTAAAGATGGTGAATAAAATGGATGTTCAGGGCCTAAAAGTACTGGTTATTGACGACAGTAACACGATTCGTCGCACCGCAGAGACGCTGTTGGAAAAAGCGGGCTGCGATGTTGCGACTGCCTCTGATGGGTTCGACTCATTAGCTAAAATTGTTGATATCAAACCTGATGTCATATTCATTGACATCATGATGCCGCGTCTCGATGGCTATCAAACCTGTGCCCTTATCAAAAATAATGCCGACTACAGATCCACCCCAGTGATTATGTTATCTAGCAAAGATGGCCTTTTTGACAAGGCAAAGGGACGCATTGTGGGTGCCGACGACTATCTCACCAAACCCTTTGGGAGAGCGGAGCTTTTGCAGGCGTTAGAAAAGTATGTAGAGAAAGAGGTCTAGGCCCCAGCAAAGCCGCTATCAGGCAATTTTAGATAGGGAAATAAATTAACAAATCTGACAAGAGGTTGGAGTAAATGGCAAAGATATTAATTGTGGATGACTCACCCACAGAAACATACAAGTTAACCAATATTCTTGAGAAGAATTCGTATTCCGTGCTGTCTGCAGAGACGGGTGAGCAGGGAGTCACCCTGGCAAAAACTGAACAACCAGATGTAGTTTTAATGGACATAGTTATGCCCGGCCTCAATGGTTTTCAGGCGACTCGTCAGCTAAGCCGCGGCAATGAAACCAAACATATCCCGGTGATCATAGTCACAGCTAAAAATCAGCAGGCTGATCAGGTCTGGGGTGAACGACAGGGTGCCGCAGCCTATCTGGTTAAGCCGATAGATGAGGACCGACTAGTGTCAGCAATCGAACAGGTTCTGGCCTAGGAGCTAACCCCTATGGCCGATGGAACGGACGTATTTGCAGCACTGAGCAAGCTGGTCAAACGCTTTGGCACTTCGAGCCAGGGCCTGCCCGCACAAAAAGAAATAGTAAAGACTGAGAAGCTTATCAGTTTTTCACTGCTGGACAGGGAATATGTTATTGCCCTGTCAGAGGTAAACGAAGTTCTGGAAGTACCCAAGTGCACCAAGCTACCGCGAGTGAAATCCTGGGTGATTGGCGTAGCTAATGTGCGGGGCCGACTGCTGCCAGTTATCGACTTCGCAGAATTTTTGGGGAACAACTTAACAGGCCCGGCTCGAGGCCGCAGAGTGTTGGTTTTTGAAGTCGCGAATAACTACCTTGGCCTGATAGTAGACCATGTCAACGGCATCAGAGCACTGCCTGTAGACAGTTATCAGCCGGCCAGCGAGAAGGGCCCACTGGGCAGTTTTATTGATGGAAAATTCGCAGACGGCGCTCATAGTATTGAGCTCTTTCGCCCGCAGAGACTCATTGAAAATAATCAGTTTATGACGGTGTCGGTATAGGTTTTGATTCGCAGTAACAGAGCATCAACTTGGAGGATGATATGAGTAAGGGAATAGGCAAGAGTAGTTTTTTTCGCAATTTAATTATAGTGCTGGGTATCGCCTGCATGGTTGCCGCCGGCTACAGCGGACTGGAAGTCAGCAATAAAGCACGCGATGACTCCGCAAATATTCAGAGTATTGCAGATTTGCGAGTCAAAGCACTGCGTATCACCCAGCTAGCTCGAGACGCTACTGCCGGTGATGAACTTGGGTTCGAAAGTCTCAGCAGACTAAACACCCAAATGAACGCGAGCTGGACCAGCTTAAAGAATAGGCTCAGCAAACAGGGTGAAATATCTGCTGCCCAGATCAATACCGTCTCTGCCAGCTGGGACAGGGTATCGGCAAACCTGGAATCTCTGGGTGACAACCGGGAGGCAGTGCTATTTGTCTCCACTGTGGCCCATGAGCTAAATGCCAAATTACCATTGCTGCAGGACAACTCTGAGCAGGTTGTAGATGCTCTGGTTGCGCGCTCGGCGCAGGCAGGCCAGATCACCATAGCCCAGGAACAGCTCTGGCTTATAGAGCGGATTGGTCGCAATATCGACAAGATGATTGCCGGCAGTGAAGATGCCAATGTGGCCGCGGACCAATTTAAAAACGACTCTAATGTATTCCGGGATACATTGGATGCTATGAAAAATGGCAACTTTATTTTGGGTATTTCCAAAGTTACTGATGCGGATGCTATTGCCAGCATAAATGAAATTGAACAGTCCTTTAATATAGTCTCCAGTGAGATAGAGCGTATCCACGAATCCGCTGATGAGCTCTCTACCGCGCAGGCATCGGCCGCTGCTCTAGTGAGTTCTGCTCCGGCGCTACTCACCAGCCTCGACCAGCTGGAAGATCTGGTTCGCGGCCTGCCAGTCTCTGATCATCGACTATTCAACAGCACCACCACCCTGATGTCGGTGTCTGGATTTCTGGCAGCATTAATACTGTTGGGTCTTATTATTTATACCACCACGCGCCGCAATCTTATTGAGGCCGAGAAAGTAAAAGACAAAAACCAACAGGCCATTCTGACTCTGCTAAATGATATATCTGACCTTGCGGATGGTGACTTAACTGCAGAGGCCACAGTAACTGAAGACTTTACCGGCACCATTGCCGACTCCATTAACTTTGCTATAGCCGAGCTGCGCACTCTGGTGCAAAACGTTGCCAGCACCTCTGAAAAAGTAGCCAGGTCAACAGATGCCACCAAGTCCACCTCCCTGCAGCTTGCAGAGAGTGCCGAGAATCAGGCTCAGGAAATTGCCGGCGCCTCCGCCGCTATTAATGAGATGGCCATCACCATTGATCAGGTGTCGTCTAACTCGGCTGAATCCGCAGCGGTGGCAGAGCGTTCAGTGTCCATCGCTAAAAAAGGCGCCTCTGTAGTGCGAGATACCATTGAAGGTATGGATACCATTCGCGAGCAGATTCAGGACACCTCTAAACGGATTAAACGGCTCGGTGAGAGCTCTCAGGAGATTGGCGATATAGTTTCGCTGATCAATGAGATTGCCGACCAAACTAATATTCTGGCCCTGAATGCAGCCATTCAGGCAGCCATGGCTGGCGAAGCCGGGCGGGGGTTTGCTGTTGTAGCAGATGAGGTGCAGCGGCTTGCGGAGCGCTCAACTACAGCCACCAAGCAGATCGCTGGCTTGGTAAAAACCATTCAAAGTGACACCCATGAGGCGGTGGCCTCAATGGAGCAGACCACAGCCGAGGTGGTCAAGGGAGCCGAGCTGGCTAACAGTGCGGGTATTGCGCTTGAAGAGATCGAGACCGTATCCACCAACTTGGCGGAGCTGATTCAGGATATCTCAGAAGCTGCCAAACATCAGGCAACTACCTCTTCACATATTTCCAACACCATGAATGTTATTCAGGAAATTACCTCTCAGACCCTCTCAGGTACCAATGATACGGCTCAGTCTATTGGCGATCTGGCGGATATGGCGGTTGAGATGCGCGAGTCCGTCAGTGGCTTTATTCTGCCCAGTGCCGAGGATATTGGGGATCAGACAGGGGGTGAATCAGTAGGTGACAATCCAGATATGGATGTGACTTCCGAGTATCAGGACTTTGCTGAGGATGAGTATACAGATGAGGATATCCATAGCCCGCACTCTGAAGAGGTTGAGAATGAAGAGGCGAATATGGAATCTGACCCAGAGCTGGATCAGGAGTCAACCCAAGAGTCAGATCAAGATGAGTTCCTCATAAAAGATGTCGATAGTCTGATTATTGAGGATTCGGACAGTCCTGACGCCTCCAGTGAACAAGACGATGAGGATGAGCATGATCCCTTTCATCTTGATGAATTTGAAGCCGAGATAGAGGCGCTGCTAACAGATACCGACAAGCCCCGCTAGTCAGCCATACCATCACAGGGAAATAAGATTGTGGCCATGACAGCAAGCAGTGAACTTATTCACGACAGAGATCGACAATCTTTTTGGTTGTGGAAAAAAGCTGTTGAACAGCGCACCGGTGTGCGCATTACGGCAGATCGTGAGCGCGCGCTTGTCAATCTATTGCAGCAGCGCATGCGCGAGCTCCAGTATCGGGATATCAACCAGTATTTTGCCGACTCATTGGATGATGCCAGAGGTGCCGAAGAGTGGAGCCGCCTGGTTGATAATTTATTAATTCAGGAGACCAGTTTTTTCCGACATCAGCCATCTCTGGACTATGTGGCACGCTGGGCCAGCAGCCATATGGAGAATCACAACCCCGCAAGTCCACTGTGGCTCTGGAGTCTCGGCTGCTCTTCCGGTGAAGAGGCTTACTCCCTGGCTATTACTCTGTGCGAGGCTCTAGGTGAGCCCAATGGGCGGCCACGCTTTGCCATAGTTGCCACAGATATCAGTCATAGAGCCATTGCCGAGGCGCGGCTAGGAGTCTACCAGGCTCGCCGCCTAAGCCAGGTTTGCCCAAGCCTAAAAGACAAATATTTCGACAGCGTAGGGCCCAATCGCTATCGCGTAAAACCCTTCCTGCGCGCCCATATCTGCTTTCTCACCAGTAATATCTTAGATTACAGGCCCCCTTTAATGCGGCGGAAACTCAATCTTATCTACTGTCAGAATATGCTGATTTATTTTCGCCGCTGGCAGCGTCGAGAAATTATCAATCAACTGACTCAGCAGATGAAAGACGACGGCCATCTCATTATAGGCATGGGTGAACTGGGTACCTGGACTCCAGCTAATCTGAGCAGATCAGTCCCCAGAACTGTCCAGGCCTACAGCAAAAAAATATCGATATCGCCACCGCAGTTTCAGCAGCTACACAGGCTGATACAGGGAAATCACAGCAGGCCATAAGGAGATACTGAATGACTGACATTCAGATACAAAAGCCTCAGCATCAAACCGAACAGACATTCAAAGGACTCGAGTGGCTGGTTGATGAAATTGAACGCAATCTCACCTCTGCGTACAACGAGTTGGAGGTCTTTACCAAGGACGTCAATGACGAGACCAGAATTTATTTTTGTCTCGGGCATATTCATCAAATTTCTGGTCCCTTTAAAATACTTCAGTGCCAGGGCCTAATTTTGCTCTGTGAAGAAATGGAAGCAGTGACCCAGGCAATTATCGATAAAAAAGTTTCAAATATTCCTGAGGCCTGCGAAATTCTGGTGCAGGTTATTATCCGCTTGCCCATTTATCTGCGGCAGGTTTTGGCAACCAGAGTAGATCAGCCAGAGTCTCTAATATTATTACTCAATGACCTCAGAGCTACGCAGGGTCGCGGCCTGGTATCTGAGGGATTACTGTTTTCTCCCAGCTTGAAAATTCTGCAGACCCGATCTGAGGCAGAGCTCAAAATTCCTGTGGATTCGGAAGCCTTTGTTGAGCGAGTTAAACGCCTGCGACAAATTTATCAAATTTCCCTAATCAAATTAATTAAGGGCGAGGAGGTGCAGGTTCATCAAACCAATATCAAAAAAATATTTACCCGCCTGCAAGAAATTTGCGTCGGCACCTGGAGGCAGGATCTGTGGCAAATCTCCGAGCAGGTATTAGTGCTGATTGCCGGTGGCCGTATCGATTTAACAATAGCTCCCAGAAGGCTGTTTCGTGCTCTTGATACAGAGCTAAAAAATACCATTTTCGACATCACATCAAATTCTACTTCCCCCGTTGATATAGCACTTATAAAAAACCTGCTCTATTACCTGATGTTAGTGAAAGCAGAAACCGAGGAGCAAAAACATCTCTGGGAGGTCTATAAACTCTCTGTGGCATTGCCAGCCGGCATCATAGATCCGGACTCCAGTCGACTAACACCTCAGTATGATTCAGGGGTGGTACGTTCTCTGGTCGCCGCTATTCAGGGTGAACTGACAACCGTTCGCTCAGCAGTTGAACAGTTTTCTCTGCAGGGCAGACTATCCTCTGAGGATATCAGTGACAGCTTGCCTGTACTGAGTAATATGGCTGACTCTCTGGCGCTGGTGGGACAGGGCAAACTGCGCGATGCTATTAGAGAGATCGCCACTACCCTTGAACAGAGCTTTCAATCCGACCAACCTCTGGATGATAAAAAAATCATTGATTCGGTGCAGGGTTTAACCGAGGTCTGGGCAGCGCTGAATGCATGGGCGGCTCACCCGGAAAACTTCGCCGACGAAATACAGATTGACCAAAATCAAAATAGCTATGAGTTAGAAACCGCCAGAGAAGCCTTATTGGCTGAAGCCAGAACTGATATCGAGCATATAAAAGAATCAGTCGTAGACTTCATAAATTCCCAATGGGATCAGCAAATAATAAAATTACTGCCAACAGGGTTTTACCAATTATCTGGCGCCCTCAAAATAATTGGACTCGAGCGCGCGGCGGCAATTGTTGATGGCTGTGGTATCTATGTGCAACAACACCTAATCAACTGCGGCGCTGTTATTGAATGGCAATTATTAGATGGCTTTGCAGATACCATCACCACGGTTGAGTATTATCTGGAACAGGTTGCTTCGATTTCAGAGCAAGATCAGGATCGGATATTGGAGAGTGCTGAAGATAAAATAGATGCACTGTTAGAGAGAGCTATTGAGGATAGCAACACCACTAATGAGCCGCATAAGCCAGCTGCTGAAAAGGCCGCTGGCGATCAGAAGCTGCCAGAACCCGATCACAGTCATAATCCTGCGACAGCTGGATCTTTACCAGTGGAAAACAATCAGCCCACGGAGGCGGTGGATCAGGAAATTATTGAAATCTTTTTGGAGGAGGCCGACGAAGTCTTAGCCAATCTAAAAAGCACCTTCCCCACATGGGAGAATACCCCAGAGGCCAGTGAGCCGCTCACGGTTATTCGCCGCTCCTTCCATACTCTAAAGGGCAGCGGTCGGATGGTAGGGGCTATGGATATAGGAGAGCTCTCCTGGGCTATAGAAAATATGCTCAATCGTGTGCTGGATGGGCGAACATCAGCGAGCAAACTTATTATTGCACTGGTACAGCAGTGCCTAGATTATTTGCCTGTATTGATAAAAGCCTTTGCTCATGGCGAGCCTGAATCCAACCCGCAGATCCGACTGCAAATTATCCATCACGCGGAGCAATTGGCGAGAGGGGAAGCGTTAACCGATTTGACCGCTCCCGATGTTGAGCCATCTGAAGATACTATTATTCCAGAGCCACCAGAAAGTTTGCCGGCGGCAGAAGATGAATCCCCACCTGAAGAACAGATTATTTTAGAGATATTTGTCACTGAGGCCAAAACTCATCTTCGCAATATAGATCATTATCTAATTAAGGCACGCAACTCAGATGAACAGCAACAGCCACCCACCTCAGTGCTGCAGCGGTCTCTGCACACCTTGCGAGGCACCTCGGATATGGCTGGCCTAGTGACCCTGAGCGAACTGGTCACACCTCTGGATGATTTTATAAAAGAGCTGCTCAATCATCGCATTCCTGTTGATGAGGATATTATTTATCTTATCAATGATGGAGTAACTTTTTTCAGAGATCTACTGGCCCAGTTGGAAGCTGAGATGAATCCCTCTCAGTCGTTGCATATGCCCGATGGCACCAAGCTTTTTTACCAGCGCATTGCGGAATTGCGCGAGAAATTTGTCGGTGCCTTGCTGCGCGCCAATGGTGAGAGTGAATACTCAGCAGATCTGTTAGCGATCAAAGATTTGATGGCCTATGGTCTCTTTGCGCTGCAGGACTATGGGCAGATATTGCAGACTGGTCTAACTAATCACAGCAGCCTGCAACCAGGCTATGAAAAGTTAATTGCCGATTTAGAATCCATTATTGAGATAGCGGAGATTAAACCCATTTTAGAGCTGTCCAATATATTGTTGGCCATCTATCAAGCTTATAACTCTGCAGCCTTGCCGATCGACAAATCAGTCGTTTCTCAACTGGAGAAGAGTCATGAACAGCTACTGAGTTTCTTTGATATGTTGGCAGCTGATCAGGATATTCCCCAACTGCCAGATCAGGACAAAAAACCCCTGACAGATATTCTGAAAAATATCCCTCAGCCTAAAAATCAGAACACTGAAAAGCCATTGTCGGAGGCGGATAAGAAGCCGGTAATAGAAGCGATCCCGCAAGATCAACTCAGAGAAGAACAACCGAAAGAGGGCCTGCCGAAAGAAGGCCAAGCGAAAGAAGAGCTGCCAAAAGAAGCTCCAGCAAAGGACGAGCTAATAGCGGAGCAAGCAGAGGAGCTTCAGCACAAGAACAAAAATGCCATAGGCGCAGAAATGAGTTCTTCGGCATGGCTGGAAGATGATCTGGATAAAGAGATTGCAGGTGTTTTTGTGGAAGAAGCCGAGGACATTGTTAGTCATCTGGAGGAGACTCTGCACGCCTGGCAAAAACAACCTCAGGAGCCAGAATTTGCTGATCGGCTCAAGCGCGATTTACATACTTTAAAGGGTGGCGCAAGAATGGCTGGCTTTAATGCATTGGGCCAATATACCCATGAGTTTGAATCAGTTATTGATAAGACCACAAAACCCGATAAAGCCTTTTTTGCCAGTTTGGCTGAAAATATGGAGCTTATAATCGGTAGCTATGATATTGCCCGAGCCGTCGCAGCGGGTAGCAGTGAAGCAGAGATCAACAATCAGATCCGTGAGCTGTTGGACAAATCTTCTGAGCAGGCCGAGCCAGCTAAGAAAGCGGAAAAAACAAAGACAGAGAATATGCCGCAGCCTGCACAGTCGCCTGTGCAAGCCGCCGATCCGATCGAAAAGCCTGCCGAGGCAGAACGAAAATCTGTTCTTGAAAATCAGCCAGGCGCCAGTCCTCAGGTAAAAGAAGTGGTTCGTATAGGATCGGAAACTCTGGACACATTGGTCAATCTCTCTGGAGAGAATATTATCTTCCGCGGCCGGGTCGAAGAGCAGGTCAGCGAGTTTAACCATTCGCTGGATGAAATGGACGCCACTATTCTGCGGCTCCAGGAGCAGGTGCGCAGACTGGGTACCGAAACCGAGGCGCAGATTGATTATCGCCGCGAGCAGATTGAGGCCTCCGGTGAGTCTGAGAGTTTTGATCCTCTGGAAATGGATCGCTACTCTCATCTACAGCAGCTGTCAGGGTCGCTGGCAGAGTCAGCCTCCGATCTCTCTGACCTCAAAGAAACTCTTGCCGATAAAATGGTGGATACAGAAAGTCTGTTAATCCATCAGTCGCGCATTAATGTGGATCTGCAAGAGGGTCTTATGCAAACAAGGATGGTGCCGTTTTCCAGAATCCTTCCCCGACTGCGCCGCATAGTTCGCCAGGTGGGTTTAGAGCTGGGTAAAGAGGTGCAACTGAGCCTTGATAATGTGCAGGGTGAAATGGACCGAACCGTGCTGGATCGCATGGTAGCGCCTCTGGAGCATATGATTCGCAATGCCATAGATCATGGCATAGAGGATAAAAAACAGCGCAAATCTGCAGGCAAGCCTGCGATAGGGACAATCGCCATTACCACCTATCGCAAAGGGGGCGATATTATTATGCATCTGGCCGACGATGGTGCCGGATTGGATATTTCACGGATTAAATCTCTGGCCATTGAAAAACAATTGATGCATGAGAATGCCCTGCTGTCTGACCATGAAATTGGCCAGTTTATTTTTCACCCAGGGTTCACCACATTGGATTCGGTGTCAGAGATATCCGGCCGAGGTGTTGGTATGGATGTGGTCAGCAGTGAAGTGCGCCAACTCGGAGGATCTGTGGATATAGATTCCTCTCCGGGTAAGGGCACCCAGTTTACCGTAGTACTGCCATTTACTCTGGCGGTCAACCGGGCACTGATGATCAATGTAACTGGTGACCACTATGCCCTGTCACTTAACAGTATCGATGGGGTTTATTTTGTCAGCCCCGAAAAACTGCAAGCAGCTCTCAGCTCAAATGGCACAATCAGCTATGGGGGCAAAGAGTATGAGCTGCAGTATTTAGGCTCGCTACTCAACAAAGAAATTGAACCCAGGGTGGATAAGTTGGCAGATTCAATAGGCCTGGTTCTGTTCCACTCTGACAATCGATACTTTGCCGCTCAGGTTGATGAAATTGTTGGCACCCAGGAGATAGTGGTCAAAAGCCTTGGCGCTCAATTTTCTACAGTGCCGGGTCTGGGTGGAGCAACTATCCTCAGCGATGGCCGAGTGGTGGTGATTATCGATCTCAACGAATTGGCGAGAGTTGCTATTGGTGACGGAGAGTTGTTGTCTGCTGATACTGAGACAGATAAGCAATCGAGATTGCTGCAGCAGGGGACTGCAACAGCTGCCTCTGAAGATACAGAGGCAGCTCATATACTGGTAGTTGATGATTCGGTCACTGTGCGCAAAGTGACCAGCCGCATTCTCAACAGACAGGGCTACAGAGTGAGTACCGCAAAAGATGGTGTCGACGCGATGAAGATGCTTCAGGAAGAGACTCCATCGGTTATGTTGCTGGATATTGAAATGCCACGTATGGATGGCTTTGAAGTGGCCACTCGGGTAAGAGCCAGCGCCTCACTAGAGCGTATTCCCATTATTATGATTACCTCCAGAACTGGCGATAAGCATAGGCAGCGCGCCATGGAACTGGGTGTGGATCTGTATATGGGCAAGCCCTACCAGGAAGAGCAGTTGCTTGAGGCCATTGATGCACTGCTGGTATCAGGGCGCGGGTAGTTAGGGGTGCGCCAGCGTCCAGAGAGGGCCAAGAGGGTATGGCTATTGGGAGCCTCCACCGGAGGACTAGAGGTGGTGGTCAAGTTTTTATCGCAGGTTCCTGTGAATAATGAAATCGCATTTGTCTATGCCCAGCATATTGCCGAGCAACAGATTGAAACTCTGCAGCGCATTATAACCAATCAGACTGACTGGCCAGTGCGCTTAGCGGCAACCGGGCAGACCATCGCACCTGGGACAGTAACTCTGGTGTCTCCCAGGTTCGATACCAGGCTGTGTAAAAGTGGTTGGCTGCTGCGGTTTGATTCTCCCTGGCAGGGTCAGTACGGACCATCTATTGATCGTCTGGCTGCTGGCATTGCGCTGCTATACAGAGGTAACTGCGGTGCAATAATTTTTACCGGTATGGGAGATGATGGCAGTAAAGGCTGTCAAACAATTATAGATCGTGGAGGTTTGGTTTGGGTTCAGAAACCTGATGTATGCACTGCACCGGCCATGCCGACAGCAGTGCTTAGTTCCAGCAGGGTTGACTTTGTCGGCACTGTTGCCCAACTGGCCGATAGGGTAAAGATGGAAACACTACAAATGGAGGCTTGTAGCCAATGAGTTTATTTTTTTTAGACCAGCAGAAGCCAATCGAGCAAATTGACTGCCTGGTTGTTAATACAGGTCAGTTGGAGTTACTTCTGCCCATGCCGGCTGTGGCCGAAATTATTCATAATCAGCCAGCCATTAGTGGAGAAAAATTGCCCCAGTGGGTCGCTGGATGGATCGAATGGCGCCACCTCAATATCCCCTTGATTGATTTCGCTGCCATGCAGCAGGACAGGCCCGCAGGGAATTTTGGGTCGAGCACGAGGATACTGGTATTGAATAGTTTCTGTGAGGGCCACAGCCATAAGTACTATGCCATTATCAGTAAGGGATTCCCTCATACATTGCAAGTTGAAGCGGACGGAGACCTCTCGAGCACCGGCGCTACAGGCTTAGATGCCTGCATTAAGATAGATTTGGTTAAGGAGGGCAAAAAGTTCTTTTTGCCAGACTTTGAGGCGATAGAGCCCTACCTTGCAAAGATTCCACTATATTTCTAGCCAGTCTGCTTCCAGTTACCGCAGTTTTGGCCTGAGCGTCTGTGACCCATAGGCCGCGGTTTGCTATTTTGTTTAGCCGCTAACAAATGATAGTCTTGCCCTATTAACTCAAAAAAATAACAGGGGTAGGTATGAACGGTTTAATGATGGACTCGCAGCTGACAATCACATCGATTATGAGGCACGCGGATCGCATAAATGGGGCCAGTGAAATTGTCTCATTCACCGGTGACAACCCTCACCATCGATATACTTACAAAGATGCCTTTCGCCGGGTTCGCCAGATGGCCAATGCACTGGACAAAGTTGGTTTCAAACAGGGTGACCGTATCGCAACCCTGGCCTGGAACGATTACCGCCATTTCGAGCTGTACTACGCCATTTCATGCGCCGGACATATCTGTCACACCATCAACCCGAGACTATTCCCTGAGCAGATAGAATTTATTATCAATCATGCGGAAGATCAGTGGGTATTTGCCGATCCTATGTTTGTGCCACTGCTGGAGGCACTTAAAGACAAGCTGCCTACAGTTCGCGGCTATGTGATTATGACCAGTGCAGATCATATGCCAGAGACATCACTGAACAATGCGCATTGCTATGAGACCTTTATTGAGGGTCAGCCCGATACATTCGATTGGCCAGAACTTGCGGAAAATACTGCCAGCTCCATGTGCTATACCTCGGGCACCACAGGCAATCCCAAAGGTGTGGTCTACAGCCACCGCAGCACAGTGCTGCACTCTATAGTGGGTTCACTGCCTGATGTGATGAATCTCTCTAATTCTGATGTAATTATGCCTATTGTCCCCATGTTCCATGTCAATGCCTGGGGCACTGCCTATAACGGCCCCATGGTGGGGGCAAAACTGGTTTTCCCCGGCCCTAAAATGGCCGATGGTGAGACATTGACCCATCTGATCAATGAAGAAAAGGTCAACTATTCACTGGGCGTACCCACGGTATGGCTGGCTCTGATCGACTATCTCAATGCCACAGGAAAGACGGTAGAGACTCTAAAGAAGGTGGTTGCCGGAGGCTCTGCCTGCCCGCTGTCACTTATGCAAGCTATGGATAAATACGGTATCTATATGCATGTTGGCTGGGGCATGACAGAAATGAGCCCTCTGGGCTCCTACAACAAGCCCCTGGCTTGGATGAATGACTGCTCTGAAGAAGAAAAAGATGCTTACCGTGTCCGTGCCGGTCGCATTGTCTATGGGGTAGAGATGAAAATTGTCGACTCCGAACATCAGGATCTGCCCTGGGATGGTATTGCTTCAGGTCTGCTGTTGGTAAAGGGCCCCTGGGTCTGCGAGGGCTACTACCGACTCGAAGACAAGCCAGCATTGGATGCCGATGGCTGGTTTGATACCGGTGATATGGCCTCTATTGACGAATATGGGTATGTAACCATCACAGACCGAGTTAAAGATGTTATTAAGTCCGGGGGTGAGTGGATCAGCTCTATAGATGTTGAAAACGCTGCCATGGCTCATGCTGAGGTTCAGGAGGCTGCGGTGATTGGCGTGCCCCATCCCAAGTGGACTGAGCGGCCATTATTGATCGTCATTCCGGTTGCAGGTACCTCACCCAGTAAAGAGGATATTCTGGCTTCTCTAAAAGGCCAAATCGCCAGCTGGTGGGTGCCAGAGGATTGTGTATTTGTTGAAGAGATTCCCCATACGGCGACTGGCAAGGTGAGTAAAAAGGATCTGCGCGAGCAGTTCTCCGACTACCAGTACTCCTAAATATCCAGAGTCAACCAAACTGGCGGACAGGCGTTTTAGCCTAGACTAAATAATAAAGGGAATAAGATAGATGATAAACTTACTTGTAATGGCCCTTCTGGCCTCAGTTTCTATAGGGGCCGTTGCGGAGCATCATGGGGGCTCAGATAAGGGTCGCAAAGGCAGCATGTTTAAACAGATAGACGTTGATGGAGATGGTGCTGTTTCGCGTGAAGAGCACGAAGCGGCAATCGTCAGGATGGCTGATGATAGGCGTGAGCGATTTAATACCATGGACGCTGATGGCGATGGCTCAGTCTCCAGAGAGGAGGCCGCCGCAGCAAGGAAGCAGAGAAAAGAGGGCCACAGACCGCGCGACAGGGCCGTGGACTAGATTCAGAGCAAAATTTAAGACGGCCACTTTCTACAGTGGCCGTTTTTTATGCCCGGTAAAATTCCCCTGAGCGCCTTATAAAGGCAAAGTATTTGCACCCAAAACTGTTCTGCCGCATCATTGCGGCTTAACTGACTTATGGTGTGTTATGACTGACTTTCTGATTGCCCCGTCCATCCTCGCTGCCGATTTTGCCCGTCTGGGTGAAGAGGTAGACAATGTGCTTGAGGCTGGCGCCGATATTGTCCATTTTGATGTTATGGACAACCATTATGTGCCCAATCTCACTATTGGCCCCATGGTGTGCAAGGCGCTTAGAGATCATGGTGTGACTGCTCCCATAGATGTGCATCTGATGGTGCAGCCAGTCGATGATTTGATTCGTATGTTTGCCGATGCAGGGGCCACTTACATCACCTTCCATCCGGAGGCATCTAACCATATAGATCGCTCACTCCAGTTGGTGCGAGATCTGGGTTGCAAGGGCGGGCTGGTGTTAAATCCAGGTACAGGGCTGGATACAGTTCGCTGGGTGATGGATAAAATGGATATGCTATTACTTATGTCGGTTAACCCAGGCTTTGGCGGACAGAAATTTATTCCCTCCACTCTAGATAAGCTGCAACAGGCCAGACAGCTTATAGATGCAAGTGGCTATGATATTCGTCTAGAGGTTGATGGTGGCGTTGGAGTCAATAATATCGCCGAGGTTGCCACTGCCGGCGCAGATACTTTTGTTGCCGGTTCAGCTATTTTCAGCCAGCCTGACTATGCTGCAGTGATTGCCAGCATGCGCGAACAGTTGGCGACAGCCGGCTAATTTACTGAAGTAGGTTAATTGATTACAATAGTCGACTTCATTTAGGGAGATGGGTTTGAACAACAGCAGTTTGGTACAGATTGATAACAGCCAGCAATGGTGGCGATGGCGCAACTAATGTGTCCAAGGCGCTGCGTGCGCCTAAAGCAATCAAACTGTCCAAGGAAACCATCATGACCCCTGAAAAATTTGCCCAGCTGGCAAGCCAGAACTTCAACCGAATTCCGGTGACCCGCGAGGTGCTGGCCGATCTTGAAACTCCCCTTAGCGTCTACCTAAAACTTGCCATGGGTGCCAACTCCTATCTGTTTGAATCCGTGCAGGGTGGTGAGAAATGGGGCCGCTACTCGCTGATCGGGCTGCAGACCTCCACCGTGCTCAAAGTCTTTGGTAATCGGCTGGAAATTATCCGCGATGGCAAGCCGATGGTAAACCGCACTACCAGCGATCCCCTGGGTGAGGTAGAGCGCTTTCGTCAGCTATTCAGCATGCCTAACTTGCCAGAACTACCCAGATTTACGGGCGGTCTGGTGGGCTATTTCGGTTATGACACGGTACGCTTTGTAGAGCCACGCCTGGCTAACAGCGCACCTGTCGATGATTTGGATGCACCGGACATACTGTTGCTAGCCTCCGATGAAGTGGCTATCTTTGATAATCTGACTGGCACTATTATGCTGGTCGTACATGTTGATGCCGCCGAGGCAAGAGCTCTGGAAAAAGCCGAGGCCCGGCTCGATGAGTTGGAAGCCAGGCTGGCCCTGCCGACACCGCCATTACCGCCGATGAATACAGGCCCTGGCATTTCAGAGCAGGCATTTGTCTCCAGCTTTGGCCAGCAGGACTATATGGCGGCAGTCGACAGGGTCAAAGACTATGTGCTTGCCGGCGATGTTATGCAGGTAGTGCCATCGCAGCGACTGTCGGCGCCATTTTCTGCCGAGCCTATTAATCTGTACCGCGCCCTGAGAAGACTAAACCCCTCGCCCTATATGTATTTTCTGGATCTAGATGGCATTCATATTGTCGGCTCATCGCCAGAGGTTCTGGCGCGCCTGGAAGATGGCCAGGTCACTGTGCGACCTATAGCCGGCACCAGACGTCGCGGTCAGACAGAAGAAGAGGATCTGGCACTTGAAAAAGAAATGCTCGCCGATCCCAAAGAAATTGCCGAGCATCTGATGCTGATTGATTTAGGCCGCAATGATGTGGGTCGTATCAGTCAAACGGGCAGCGTAGAAGTTACCGAGCAAATGGTGGTTGAGCGCTACTCCCATGTCATGCATATCACCTCCAATGTGGTGGGTGATGTAACAGAGGGTATGGGGGCACTGGAAGTTTTAAAGGCAACCCTGCCCGCTGGCACCCTGAGCGGCGCCCCTAAAATCCGCGCTATGGAAATTATCGATGAATTAGAGCCGGTTAAACGCGGCATTTATGGCGGCGCCGTTGGCTATATCGGCTGGAGTGGCAACATGGATACCGCCATAGCTATTCGCACCGCTGTGATTAAAGATGGCATGCTGCATGTGCAGGCTGGCGCAGGTGTGGTTGCCGACTCTGTTCCCGAATTGGAATGGGAGGAGACCATGAACAAGGCGCGGGCACTAATGCGTGCAGCGGCTATGGTGTGTCCGGCATCCGAGGGAGAGTCTCAATGATACTAATGATCGACAACTATGATTCGTTTACCTACAACGTGGTGCAGTATCTGGCTGAGCTAAATGCCGATGTTAAGGTATTTAGAAACGATGAAATCACCATTGCTGAGATCGAAAAATTAGCCCCGGAAAAAATTGTTATTTCCCCTGGCCCCTGCACGCCTAACGAAGCTGGCATCAGTGTTGAATGTATTAAAACCTTCGCTGGCAGAATTCCTATCCTGGGTATCTGCCTGGGCCATCAAAGTATAGGCCAGGCCTTTGGAGGCAAAATCATTCGCGCCAAACAGGTAATGCATGGCAAGACTTCAATGATCTATCACGACAATACAGGTGTGTTTAAAGACCTGAGCAACCCCTTTGAGGCAACTCGTTACCACTCATTGGTGATAGAGCAGACATCCATGCCGGACTGCCTTGAGATTAATGCCTGGACTCAGAACGAAGACGGTTCGATGGACGAGATTATGGGAGTCCGTCACAACCAGCAGGCCATAGAAGGGGTGCAGTTTCACCCGGAATCTATTCTTACTCAGCACGGCCACGATCTGCTAAATAATTTTTTGGAGAGCTAAACAGTGGATATCAAAACAGCATTAGAAGCAGTAGTCAGTGACCAGCATCTGAGTTCAGCGGAAATGCGTGATGTGATGCGCCAGATAATGACCGGCCATGCCACCGAGGCACAGATTGGCGCCTTTCTGGTGGCCCTGCGTATCAAAGGAGAAACCATCGACGAGATTGCCGGCGCCGTTGAAGTGATGCGCGAACTGGCTACAGGCGTCGAGGTCTCCGGTGACTATTTAGTCGATATTGTTGGCACCGGCGGTGATGAATCCAACCTATTTAATGTATCCACCGCGGCAACCTTTGTGGTGGCAGCTGCTGGTGGTCGTGTGGCCAAACATGGCAATCGCTCGGTGAGTAGTAATAGCGGTGCTGCCGATTTGCTTGAAGCTGCAGGGGTCAATTTAAATCTCAATCCGGCTCAGGTAGCGCTCTGTGTCGAAGAGCTAGGTGTTGGCTTTATGTTTGCACCGGCCCATCACAGCGCCATGAAGCATGCCATAGGCCCCCGCAAAGAGCTGGGTCTGCGCACCATTTTTAATATTCTAGGGCCGATGACCAATCCGGCAGGGGTAACTCGACAGCTGATTGGCGTGTACAAAAAAGAACTATGTAGGCCCATGGCTGAGGTGCTGGGTCGTCTGGGTGCTGTTCATATTATGCTGGTGCACTCGGCAGATGGTCTAGACGAAATCAGTATTGCCGCTGAAACCCATGTGGCCGAGTATCGCGATGGTTCGGTCAGTGAATACCAGATTCGCCCGCAAGATTATTTCTCGTCGCTCCAGAGTTTGGATGGTCTGGCAGTAGAAAATGCTGCACAGTCACTGGCGTTAATTACCGATGCTCTGGGCAAGAAAGCCACCGCCAATGGCGCTAAGGCTGCAGACCTTATTGCCATTAATGCTGGTGCAGCGCTGTATGTAGCTGGCTGCGCCGCAGACTTAAACCAGGGTGTAGAAATGGCCCGGGATGCCATTGGCTCAGGTTTAGCCAGAGCAAAAATTAATGATTTGGCAACCTTTACTCAGGTTCAGCAAGACGGCTAATAATTTAAGAGATTTAATAATGAGCTTAGATACCCCCACCATATTAAAGAAAATTCTTGCTCGCAAGCGCGAGGAGATTGCTGAGCGCAGCGCAACTGTGCCACTGCACCAGCTTGTGGACCAAGCGGCATCTGCTCCGGCACCCAGAGGCTTTGCCGCTGCTCTGGCTAGAAAATTAGCTGGCGGAGAGTCCGCGGTGATTGCCGAGATTAAAAAAGCTTCGCCCAGTAAAGGGGTGATTCGCGAAAACTTTGATCCGGCAGCCATTGCCGCCAGCTATGCCAGGGGTGGTGCAGCCTGCCTTTCCGTACTGACCGATGTAGACTTTTTTCAGGGTGCTGATCAATATTTACAGCAGGCCAGAGATGCCTGTCAGCTCCCGGTTATTCGCAAAGATTTTATTATTGATGAATATCAGATCTATGAAGCCCGGGTTATGGGTGCAGACTGTATTCTATTAATTGTGTCAGCCCTCTCTGAAAGCCAGCTTAACCAGCTGCATGAAGTCGCTCTATCACTGGGTATGGATGTATTAATTGAGGTCCATGATGCCGCTGAACTAACTCTGGCCCTTAAACTTGATAACCCTATGGTGGGCATTAATAACCGCAATCTGCACAGCTTTGAAGTCAGCCTCGACAACACCTACCAGCTGCTGGACCAAATTCCAGACAATAGAATTGTGATTACCGAGAGCGGCATCCACAGCAGAGACGATGTGGCGGCCATGCGTCAGCAGAATGTAAATGCCTTTTTGGTGGGCGAGGCCTTTATGCGCAGCGAAGAACCAGGGGACAGACTCAGCCAGATGTTTAGCTAAAACCTTGGTCCAGGTATTTCTAGCGAGTACCAAACACCACCATGGTTTTGCCTGCCACCGAGACCAGTTCACGCTCTTCAAGATCTTTCAGTACTCGACCCACCATTTCTCTTGAGCAGCCAACAATCCGGCCTATCTCCTGACGGGTAATCTTGATCTGCATACCATCTGGATGGGTCATGGCATCTGGTTCCTTGCACAGATCTAACAATGTGCGAGCCACTCGGCCTGTAACATCCAGAAATGCCAGATCGCTAACCTTGCGAGTCGTATCTCTAAGTCGCTGGGCGATCTGCTTGCTAATGGCAAATAGAAACTCCGGATGCTTGTGGCTGAGCTCTATAAACTTGCCATAGCTGATCTCGCCAACCTCACATTCGGTTTTGGTGCGAATCCAGGCACTGCGATGCTCCTGATCAAAAAGACCCATTTCACCCACAAAGTCGCCGGGGTTTAGATAGGCCAGAATCATTTCCTTGCCATCGCTATCATCTTCGATAACCACGGTCACGGAACCTTTAATAATGTAATACAGAGTGTCTCCCTGATCTCCTGCATAGATAATCGTGCTTTTCGCAGGGTATCTACGTCGGTGACAGTGGGACAAAAATTCTTCGACATTGTCTATGTGCGGGGTAAGAGGTGCAGGCGCCAATGTGTATCTCCTTATAGGGTTTTTCTAAGCCGCGGTCGTTTACCACTACATATAACAGTTATTTGCGACCCCTGTGATTAATAGTAGTCAAAATATTTTCTCTGCGCGACAAATTTAAACAGGGGTCTGTGTTATCTTTGAGAGCTAATCGGCTAGTAAAACAGGTAACAGGTAGGGTATGCAGACAACAGTAAAGTGGGTAGATGGCGTTATGTTTTTGGGCGAGTCCGGCACAGGCCACTCAGTAGTGATGGACGGAGCACCGGATCAGGGCGGGCGGAATATGGGTGCCCGACCCATGGAAATGATTTTAATTGGCCTTGGGGGTTGCGCCTCATTTGATGTGATGACTATGTTGCAAAAGGGCCGCCAACAGGTGTCCGACTGTAGGGTAGACATAGCGGCAGAGCGCGTTGATGCTGTACCTGCTGTATTTAGTAGCATTCATCTTGAGTTTGTTGTGACTGGTTCTAATTTAAAGGAATCTCAGGTCAAGCGGGCCGTTGAGCTCTCTGCCGAAAAGTACTGCTCGGCCTCTATTATGCTGGAAGCAGCCGGTGTTGAAATCAGCCACAGCTATACTATTGAAAAAGTCTAAAAGCTGACAAATATCGGATATTACCCCCAGGGCAACCTTAGTTGAGCTGCATATACAAAGTCCGGGGCAAAAAAAAGGAGTCCGGGGAGGACTCCTAAAAAAATTCTTTGGATGAATCACAAAGGGGGTAGGGTTAGAGCATGACCTGGTAAACCTGATGCTGTTTCCCAAGTGACAAATGCTCCTCAACTGCCGCGCATATTAGAAACCCTGAGACTATAATTCAAATGCATTATCTGCATTTCGCCCATGCGTAGAGGTAATGACCTTTATTCTGTTTAAGTTTGTAGACAAAAAAAAGGGACCCTGGTGGGTCCCTGTAAAAAAATCCTATAGCGAGGATTAAGAGGGGTAAATCTTAAATAAAACGAATTTGATAAATCTGTAAATAAAAGCCCTGTACTGCGGTCGAGCTTTACTTCTCAGAAGCCTCAATCTGTGGTGCTTCCAACTTGACGAAACTGTCTTTCGCAATTGCAGCACCCGTAAGCCCGGTAAAACCGATCATTAAGTATACGAGTGTCATGTCTATGTCCTTTGTTAGTTGAGAGCCTTATCGCTCCATAGGTGACAATATAGTGAGTTCCATGACATAATCCAAATGCATTGTTTGCATTAAGTATATGCATTTTGGTAATGACATAGGAATTCATTAAAATGAACCTACAAAAGCTATCTCGCCTGGATTTAAATCTGCTGGTTTCCCTGCAGGCGCTGCTGGAAGAAAAGAGTGTCACCCGGGCCGCCGAACGACTATTTATTACCCAGCCCGCTATGAGCCGGGTGCTGCAGCGGCTGAGACATCAGCTGGACGATCCATTATTTACCCGCACTGGCAATGAACTGGTGCCCACTCCCAAGGCCAGAGATCTGCAGGCTCGGCTCCCGAGGCTACTTGATAGCATCTTGGAAATTGTCAGTGAGGGGGACTTCGACCCGGCAACCTATGAGGGAGAGATAACTATTGCGGTGCCGGAATTTGTAGCCATTTCCTTGATTTCTGAACTGACCAAACTGGTAACAGAACAGGCCCCCGGGGTGATTCTCTCAATTTCCAGTGAAACAGACTCAGTGGAGGGTGAGCTGGCCGAGGGAGGCCTGGATTTTGCCATCGATATTGAGAAGACCATCACCGAGGACATAAGCTCCAGAAGCCTGGCTATCTTTACCCCTTCAATCTGGATGAGAGAGGGCCATCCACTGGCTGACAGGGCCAGAGTGACATTGGACGAAATTTTAGAGTACCCCTTTGTCCAGTACTATTTATTGATCTACAAGCGAGTGAGCGCACGCAACGACGCTAGATTTGACCGTGTATTGAGGGACATGGGGCGCAAGCGCAAGAAAGCGCTGGTCACCAATCAGTTAATGACAGCCATGGAAACTGTCTGTGACACAGACTGCCTGATGGTGGCGGCCAAATATGGCGTAACAATGGAGCGAGAAATGTATCGTATTGTGCGCAAACGCTATCCGGCAGAATTACCTCATGAGGGGACAATTTCTCTGGTTCTGTTGCAGCACAAGCGCACTGCAGGTTCAGGAATTCACCGCTGGCTCGCAGATAAAATTGTTGGACTGATACAGAACCGCGAGAGAGATTCGGTAGCCGAAAGTTTTGACTAGATGCGGTAGCTACTGCCCGTCATAGCCGAGGACACCAGAGTCATTAGTTTTTTAACTGGTGCCGGGAAGCGATGACCGCCAGCATCCAGAGCAGTCTGCGCATGGCGCGCCTCGTCGTCTAGCATCTGCTCAACAATGGCGCGGCTCTTGCTGTCGCTCTCGGGAAGCTCATCGAGATGTTTTTGCAAATGATCGCAGACCTGATCTTCAGTAGCAGCCACAAAACCCAGGCTAAGTTTGTCACTAATCAAGCCAGCGCCGGCGCCTAAACCAAAAGACATGGCGTACCAAATGGGATTCAGCGCACTGGTACGACCGCCCAATTCGTTGATGCGCTGTTCACACCATGCCAGATGATCAATCTCCTCGGCAGCCGCATGTTCCATCTGCTTTCCAATTTCGGGCAACTTGGCTGTCAGGGCCTGACCCTGATACAGAGCCTGGGCGCAAATTTCTCCGGCATGATTGACACGCATCAGCCCAATGGCGTGCTGACGCTCCTGATCGGACATCTCAGTATCTGCAATTTCAACCGCTGGAGAAACCCGCTGCGGCTCAGGAGCATTGCCCAATACCGTGCGTAATCCCTGGTCCAGTTGGGTAAGAATCTGATCTATTGCTGTGAGTTGTCGATTTGCCATATTAATAATCTATGTAACCTGTTTATTGCCCTAGTCTGAAGCTTGAATTGTAGCTGCTGTGGAAAAGTATTTCTTGCCTATGTAAATAGGTACGTAGGCGACAGCAAAAAAGCCCATAGCCAATGCTTCACACACCAGCACATAAAACGGCCAGGGGCCAAAGTAATCCAGAATAGAGGGGTTGATCGGCTTTTCCATTAGATAGAAGTAATTGGCATCCAGGGTTAAATTCACTGGAATTAGCACCAACATATAAATATTTAGCCACACAAAGGTACGCAACATACTTTTCGCTTCAGGGATAAGATTAAAGGCCAGCAAATGGTGAATGACCAAAATGACCAGACCGCCGTGAACTATCCAGTACTTAAAATACCCATAACTGGGAAAGCCGGCGTAGAGATCTGGGGTTAGCATGGCCTGAAAGGTCCCGCAGAGAACCAGAAAATAGATAACCTCAAATCGCCTGAAATTGGGCTGCCAAAATAACAGCGGCGCCAGCAGGGCAAAAAGATTACATATTGAAAGCGGTAGATCGACCTTATAATTAAACAGGCCATTCCAGGAATGGATCCAGGAGAAGATCACCACAGTCACCGACAGAAACAGTGCTATTGCGCGACCCAGCCAAAGATTTTGTTGAGCACTAAGCCTTCTGCCGACATTCACAATCAGCAGCAGTATTCCGGCAAATGCAACCAGAGTCCACCAGTGCAATGGGCTAAAGGAAGCGAAGGGAATATCAAAACTAAAAAATGGATGATCCATATTACCCCCTGTTATTAGAAGCCGTGGCTTGCAGCTCTAGCTGGCGCTTTCACGCTCTATGGCTCGCCAGGCGATATCATCTCTAAAATATATACCATCCCAGTGGATCTCAGATGCCAGCTCATAGGCCCTGCGCTGGGCTTCAGAGACTGACTCGCCCATAGCCGTGGCACAGAGTACCCGGCCACCGCTGGTGACAACTGCATTACCTTGCACTGCTGTGCCAGCATGGAAGACCTTGGCATCTGTAGCCCCAGGCTCTGCTGTAGTCGCTGGCTGCAACCCAGAAATAATATCGCCGCCCCGGTAGGCACCTGGGTAGCCACCGGCTGCAAGTACAACTCCCACTGCAGAGCGCGAGTCCCACTGAGCCTGTTGCTTATCTAGATCGCCGTCAATGGCCGCCAGACAATGAACCACCAGATCTGATTGCAGACGCAATAAAATAGGCTGTGTCTCCGGATCACCAAAACGGCAGTTATACTCGATCACCTTGGGGGTGCCATCGGCCATAATCATCAGGCCGGCATACAGAAACCCAATGTAATCATTACCCTCTGCGGCCATGCCCACCACCGTAGGGTAAATTACCTCATCCATGATACGTTGATAGATTATCCTGTCCACCACTGGCGCTGGCGAATAGGCACCCATGCCCCCGGTATTGGGGCCGGTGTCCCCATTGGCTGCGCGTTTATGATCCTGGCTGGTAGCCATGGGCAGCACATTGGTGCCATCCACCATCACAATAAAGCTGGCTTCTTCGCCGTCGAGAAATTCCTCAATAACCACCCGGTGACCAGCCTCTCCAAAGGCATTGCCCGCCAGCATATCTCGAACCGCATCCTCCGCCTCGGTCATAGACATAGCCACAATAACGCCTTTGCCTGCAGCCAGACCATCTGCTTTGATAACAATAGGTGCGCCCACTTTATGTAGGTAGGTAAGGGCCTGATCCAAATCAGTAAAATTGCCATAGCTGGCCGTTGGAATCTGATGGCGTTCAAGAAAGTCTTTGGTAAAGGCTTTCGAGCCCTCAAGTTGAGCTGCACCTTTGCCGGGGCCAAAAATAGGCAGATCACGAGCCTGAAAAAAATCCACAATGCCATCTACCAGCGGTCGCTCCGGCCCTACGATAGTAAGGCCAACCCCATTGGCGGCAGCAAAGTCTGCCAGCCCTTGAAAGTCATTTACCCGGAGGTCAATATTCTCGATATTGGCTTCCCCGGCAGTGCCCGCATTGCCGGGAGCAACAAATACTTTTTTTACATCTGCGCTCTGGGCAGCCTTCCATGCAAGAGCGTGCTCGCGCCCACCAGAGCCAATAACCAGTACATTCATCAAACCCATTCCAACTGTCAAATAGAGCTCGATTGTAGCAGACTGCAGTAAATAGGTGTTTAGGCAGGCACCAATATTGTAGTCTAAACATCTAAAAAAAAACCTGTGCCGTACTTTAATCAGTAACAACAATAATCAAAGGGCTGCCACTATCTCTGACTCTGACCAAGGTCCCACCATTGTCTGGTTTCGCCAGGACCTGCGGCTTGCCGACAATCCCGCGTTATGCGCAGCCTGTGACAGGGGCGAGATTATTCCTGTATATATTCTCGATGACAATAACTCTGCCGAATGGGCTATGGGTGGCGCCAGTCGCTGGTGGCTGCATCAGGCCCTTGAGTCTTTAAACCATTCATTGCAGGACAAACTCAATATTTTTCAGGGCGATCCGCTGACAATTTTAACTAGGCTGATAGAGGAGACCTCGGCCTCCTCTATTGTGTGGAACCGCTGCTATGAACCCTGGCGTATAGCCCGCGATGGCAACATTAAAACTGCTCTTAAGGACCAGGGTATAGAGGTTGATAGTTATAATGGCTCACTGCTCTGGGAACCCTGGCAGGTGCTTAAAAAAGACCAGACTCCCTATAAGGTCTTTACTCCCTATTATCGCCGTGGATGTCTCTCTAAAACGCCTCCCAGAAAGCCCTTAGGGGTCCCGGGCAATATCAGATCCCAAGCGGTCTCTCAGAGCGCCCTGACACTGGATAAGCTGCAGTTACTGCCGAGTATCCCATGGGATACGGAGATGCGGGCACGCTGGGATATCAGTGAGACAGCAGCCCAGGATCGGCTAGATGAATTTGTGATAGATGAGCTAGAGGATTACCGGGAAGGTCGCAACTTCCCGAACAAAGCCAATGTGTCGCGCTTGTCCGCCTATCTGCATTTTGGTCAGATATCCACCAACACTGCCTGGCACCGCGCGTCAGATGCAGCGGCGCTGATCGACAATGAATCCAGCATAGATACATTTTTAAGTGAACTGGGATGGCGAGAGTTCTCCCATTATTTGCTCTATCACTTTCCTCAGTTGCCGAGTGACAACCTTCAGCAGCGCTTTAATATCTTTCCCTGGGCTGAAAATACTGATGCAGATCTCAGGGCTTGGCAGCAGGGTCGCACGGGCTATCCATTAGTTGATGCAGGTATGCGTGAGCTCTACACCACTGGCTATATGCACAACCGCGTGCGTATGGTGGTGGGCTCATTTCTGGTTAAGAATTTGCTTATCCACTGGCATCGGGGCGAGGAATGGTTTTGGGACTGTCTTGTAGATGCGGACTTAGCGGCCAATAGTGCCAGCTGGCAGTGGATCGCTGGATGTGGTGCCGATGCGGCACCTTTCTTTAGGATTTTTAATCCCGTTACCCAGAGTGAAAAGTTCGATAAGCAGGGGGACTATATTCGACGCTATGTGCCTGAGTTGGCAGATATGCCAGCCAAGTATATCCATGCGCCCTGGCTGGCTCCGGCGGAGGTTCTAGCCGCAGCCGGAGTAGAGGTTGGTGCTAACTATCCAGCGCCGGTTGTAGATATCAAAGAATCCAGAGAGCGGGCACTGGCCGCCTTTGCGCTAACCAAAAATATTACTTAGTGCCTAAAGTGGCGCATGCCGGTAAACACCATGGCCATGCCATGTTCATTGGCTGCGGCAATTACTTCATCATCGCGCATTGAACCGCCGGGCTGGATAATGCAGCTGATACCAGCTTCGCCAGCATTGTCTATGCCATCGCGGAAAGGGAAGAATGCATCTGATGCCATCACAGCGCCGGCAACTTCCAACCCTGCATGCTCAGCTTTAATGCCGGCAATACGGGCCGAGTTGATACGGCTCATCTGTCCAGCGCCGACACCTACAGTCTGGTTGTTCCTGGCATAGATAATGGCATTGGACTTCACCATTTTGGCAACTTTCCAGGCAAACATCATATCGTCCATTTCGGCATCTGAAGGCTGACGATCGGTGACGACTTTTAGATCCTGCGCTGTGACCATGCCATTGTCGCGGTCCTGAATAAGCAGCCCGCCATTGACGCGCTTGTAGTCAAAGTCCTGAGGACGCTCAGTTCCCCAGGCACCACATTCCAGCAGGCGCACATTTTTCTTGGCCGCCACAGCGGCAACGGCCTCTGCAGATACAGAGGGAGCAATAATTACTTCCACAAACTGCTTTTCGCAGATTTTCTCTGCGGTGGCTGCGTCCAGTTCACGGTTGAAAGCAATAATACCGCCAAACGCTGATTCCGGATCTGTGGCAAAAGCCAGGTCGTAAGCCAAATTGATATCAACCGCCACAGCAACACCGCAGGGGTTAGCATGCTTGACGATAACGCAGGCTGGCTGATCAAATTGTTTAACACATTCTAAGGCTGCGTCGGTATCGGCAATATTATTAAAGGATAATTCCTTACCCTGTAACTGAACTGCAGTTGCCACGCTGGCTTCTGTTGGATTGGCTTCAGTATAAAAAGCCGCCTTTTGATGGGGGTTTTCGCCGTAGCGCATTTCCTGAGTTTTAAAATACTGTACATTAAAAGTATCAGAGAAATCGCGCTTTTCATTGGCGATATTTCTGGCGCCGAAATGGTTGGCAATCATCCCGTCATACCCAGCAGTGTGCTCAAAAGCCTTGACCATTAACTGGTACCTGGTGCTGTAGTCCAGCTGACCATTATTGGCTTGCATTTCCTCAACCACGGTTTTGTAATCGCCGGCATTCACTACTATGGCAACGTCTTTGTGATTTTTGGCCGCAGAGCGAACCATGGTTGGACCACCAATATCAATATTTTCAATCGCCGTGGGCAGATCGCAGCTGGGGTCGGCAACAGTAGCTGCAAAGGGGTATAAATTAACCACGACCATATCAATAGGCTTGATATCATGCTCGGCCATTACATTATCATCTTTGCCGCGACGACCCAGAATGCCACCATGTACTTTCGGATGCAGTGTTTTTACACGGCCATCCATCATTTCTGGAAAGCCGGTGTAGTCAGACACCTCAGTTACCGCAATTGAATTTTCCCTCAGCAGACGAAAGGTGCCTCCAGTGGAGAGTATTTCTACGCCCTGTTCGGTAAGTGCCTGGGCAAAATCAACGATGCCAGTTTTATCAGAAACACTGATCAGTGCGCGGGAAATTGTTCGTAAGTCGCTCATGGAGTCCTCGGTTTAAAAAGCTGATGATTCAAAGGGTGCGGTAGATGATTAGTAACTGTTACAGAAGGTCATACTGTTTTAATTTTTTGCGCAGAGTGCCGCGATTTAGGCCGAGAATCTCGGCGGTGCGGCTTTGATTCTGGCGCGTGTAATTCATGGCTGCACTGAGTAGCGGGGGCTCAACTTCGGCCATCACCAGCTCGTAGAGATCTTTGGTGTCCTGGCCATCCAGGTCAGCAAAGTAGCGTTGCATGGCTTCGGCCACACTGTACCTGAGAGACTGGCTGCTATGGCTTTCGCTGGCTGCAGAGCTGTCTTCTGCCGGGATGTTTTGTGTCTCTGATGCAGAACTCATGCGGCCTGTTCCTGGTTCACTGGATTATTAAAAAATTGCTGGAGAAATTGCTGCTGCTCAACCCTGCTTTCAAGCTTATTAAAGTGCTGGGTAAACTCTTTACCGCCCACTAGCTCGCTGCTGTACCAACCAATATGTTTTCTGGAAATGCGCACGCCACCCACTTCGCCGTAAAATTTATGCAGCGCCGTTAAATGGCGCGCCATCATTTGGCCCAGCTCATAAAAGCTCGGGGGTGCCAGACATTCGCCATTTTCGAGATACTGATTAATCTGTGAAAAAATCCACGGGTTACCCTGGGCGCCGCGACCAATCATAACTGCCGCAGCGCCTGTGTGCTCGAGTACGGCCACGGCCTTTTCCGGACTGGTAATATCGCCATTGGCCATAACTGGTATAGAGATGGCCTCTGCCACTGCGGCGATGGTGTCGTATTCGACCTCGCCCACAAAGCGGCAGGCACGGGTGCGGCCATGGACGGCAAGAGCTGCAATACCAGCTTCTTCGGCAATTTTTGCAATGCTCACGGCATTGCGGTTTTGGCGGTCCCAGCCGGTGCGAATCTTTAGTGTGACAGGTACATCAACGGCGTCGACCACCGCATGCAAAATACTGGAGACTAACTGTGGGTCCTGCAATAGGGCCGACCCCGCTGCGCGTTTACAGACTTTTTTTGCCGGGCAGCCCATATTGATATCGATAATCTCAGCGCCCTGAGCAACATTAAACTGCGCCGCTGTAGCCATCATCTGCGGATCATATCCAGCAATCTGTACTGATCTTGGTGCCGGCTCATCGCCAAACTGAATACGCAGGCGTGACTTTCTGGTGTCCCAGGTGCTGGGATCGGCGGCCACCATCTCGGAGACAACCAGCCCCGCACCCATTTCCCGACACAGCTGACGGAAAGGCAAATCAGTTACGCCAGCCATAGGGGCCAGTATGGTTTTGCGGTCAATCTGGTAGGGGCCAATATTAAACACAGCAAGTCCAGAGATCAGAGAAAAAACGGGAGGCCATTCTACCCTGTGCCCAACTGATTAAAAAGTGATCAATTAAAAAAAGCGATATTTTTGCACTGATGCTGTAAATAGATAGCCCTAAACCTATAATAAACTTTCAACAACAGAATAATTAATCGCTGCCTATGATATCCAATAATGATTTCCCCCGGCTTTTAAGGCTATGGTCTACCGATCGGCATACAGAGAGCTGGGTATTGGGTACGGTCTATAAAACCACCGGGCCCTGTTATCGAAAGGCTGGGGCCTTTATGCTATTTAATAGTCTGGGCCAGCAGTTTGGTCTGTTAAGCGGCGGCTGTTTGGAGTCCGATATTCAGCGCTATGCAAAAGAGGTGATGGCCAGCGGCCAGCCAACGACCATCTGTTACGACGGCTCCGATGAGGATGATATTTCATTTCAGTTTGGCATAGGCTGTGGCGGCACAGTCTATATTCTGTTGCAGCCTATAACAGAGCAAAACAGCTATCTTCAGCTGGAAGCTCTGGCTGAAAGCCTGGCCCGCCGAGAGTCCAGCATCTATTTACAGAAAGTTATGGGTGATAGCGCCGAGGCTCAATTGCTCACCGAGGCGGATCAAAACAACAGCCAGTACCTTCAGATTACCGCGCAATTGGGGAGTTCAAAAGCCAAGCTATTGATGTTGGAGACCGGTGCTGGTCGCCATGAATATTTAGCGACCAGAATTACTCCGCCAATCCATCTGCTGGTTGTTGGGGGTGGCGTGGATGCCAGACCATTGGTCGGCATGGCCAGTATTTTGGGTTGGGAGGTCTCTGTCTGTGACCCTCGCCCCGCCAATGCCCGGCGGGAACACTTTATGAACGCCGATAATATTCTCGACTGCCCTGTGTCAAAACTACCTGAACACTGGCTTTTTGACACCTTCGATGCCGCTATTCTGATGAGCCATAATTTGCAGATGGATGCTCAGGCGCTGAGTGTTCTGCAGGGTTCTCGCGCAGACTACCTGGCGCTGCTGGGTCCGCAATCGCGCAGGGCCTCGGTAATAGAACTAGCTGGTATGCAGGATTCAGAACTGCGCATTCCGGTGGCCGGGCCGGCGGGAATTAATCTTGGCGGTGAATTGCCAGAATCTCTGGCGCTGTCAATCTTGTCCCAGTGTCATGCCGTTCTGCACAGTGCAGATGCACAGCCGCTATATCAGTTGTCTCCAGCACTGGAACAATCTCAGTGAGAGCCAATATAGGCGCAGTTATTCTGGCGGCCGGCAGAGGCTCAAGGTTTGCCAACTCTGGCGGCGATGGCCCCAAGCAACTAGTGTCTATCGACGGCTTGCCCATGCTGCAACAGGTGATAAACCAGGCCAATACATTATTGCCGGGCAGGGTGCACAGCCTATTGGGCAGTGACTGGCAGGCTATAGAGCAACAGGTTGTCGGCTCTGAGGTAATTATTAATCCGCATTGGCAGCGTGGACTAGGCAACTCTATTGCCTGTGCTGTAAAGCATCTGTCTGCAGCCCCGGCGGCCTATGAGGGTCTATTGGTGATGCTTGGCGACCAGCCAGTCTTAAACAGCAGCGGGCTGGCGGAAATGCTGGATTTATTTGATGGTGACAGAGCAGTCTGCGCCTCCTATGCCGGTCATGCGGGAGTGCCGGCACTATTCCCCCGCGCACTGTTTGCCAATTTAATAGCTCTGAATGGAGATACTGGTGCCAGGGTTATGTTGCAATCACTCACAGCTAAAATCACAGTTCCTATGCCCGAAGCGGCTGTAGATATAGATACTGTTGAGGATGTTAATAGGCTACGCCAGGCGGCTGCTCAGTCAGGCAAATTTTCTGGCTGAAAGCCGTGCCCATTCGTCTTCAATGCCAGCGGCATCAAAATCAAAATGCTTCAGATAGGGCGCAGCTACCTCGTCAATCTGAGTTTCCAGCAACCCTGACAGGCAGAGCGAGCCATTGGCGGCGGTGAGTTCGCTAATATTGCCTGCCAGCTGAATAAGTGGCGCGGCAAGAATATTGGCCATCATCACATCGGCCAGGCTGTTATCTGGAATAGCATCGGGCAGGCAGGTAATAAGGTGCTGGTCAGCAATATTATTGCGCTGGGCATTATCGCGACTAGCGAGTAGCGCCTGAGGGTCATTATCTATGGCAATTACCTTGTCTGCGCCCAACAGTAGGGCGGCAATACCAAGGATTCCTGAGCCACAACCATAGTCAATTAAAGTTTTACCCTTGAGATCTTGCTGGTCCAGCCAGCGCAAGCATAGATGTGTAGTGGGATGGCTGCCAGTACCAAAGGCCAGCCCTGGGTCGAGCAGCAGGTTGATGCCATTGGGGTCTGGTGCATCAGTCCAGCTTGGACAGATCCACAGGCGATCGCCACATTTAAGTGGTTTAAAATACTTCTTCCACTCCTGAGACCAGTCTTTATCTTCAAGAAGTTCCCAGCGCAGCTCTGGGTTTAATTGAGGCTGTAATTGGGTTTTTAGCTGAAGGGATACAGCATCTGTATCTACAGTCGAGGGGAAGAGCGCTTTGAGAATGCAGCTATCCCAGAGAGGGGTCTCGCCCACTCCGGGTTCAAGAATCGGCTGGTTTGCAGCATCCTGCAGCGTGACTGACACAGCGCCCACCTCCAGCATGGCATCCTCAGCAGACTCTGTCTGTTGTCGGGATACTTCAGTCTGCAGCTGAACCCATCGATTGGCTGACACTCTTTTAGAGACCGAGCTTTTTCTCGAGGTAGTGGATATTGACTCCACCTTTCTTAAACTCGGTGTCGCGGACCAGGTTTTCATGGAGTTCTATATTGGTTTTTATACCGTCAATAACCATTTCATCAAGCGCATTGCGCATTCTCGAGAGCGCCGAATTTCTGTCGCGGCCGTAGGTTATAACCTTGCCAATCAGACTGTCGTAGTTGGGCGGCACTCTGTAGCCATTGTAGATATGGGAATCAACGCGCACGCCATTGCCACCGGGTGCATGATAGGCATTAATAGTACCCGGCTGAGGCAAAAAGCTTACCGGGTCTTCTGCATTGATGCGGCACTCAAAGCTATGGCCGCGGAAAATAATATTTTCCTGCTTAAAGCTCAGTGGCCTGCCGCTGGCAATCAATAGCTGTTCTTTAACGATGTCAACGCCAGTGATCATTTCAGATACCGGGTGCTCAACCTGAACACGGGTGTTCATTTCAATAAAGTAGTAGTTGCCGTCTTCGTAGAGAAACTCAAAGGTGCCAGCACCGCGATAGTTAATCTGGATGCAGGCGTTGACGCAGCTTTGAAATACAGCCTGACGCGCTTCTTCAGGGATTCCGGGAGCCGGAGCCTCCTCAATAACCTTCTGATGACGCCGTTGCAGCGAGCAGTCGCGATCACCCAGATGGATGGCACTACCCTGGCCATCTGCCAGTATTTGCACCTCAACATGTCGCGGGTTCTGCAGAAATTTCTCCATATACACAGTGCCATCACCAAAGGCGGCTGCGGCTTCTGTCTTGGTGATGCTCACTGCGTTGAGCAATGTTTGCTCGTTTTCCACCACGCGCATACCGCGACCACCACCCCCAGCTGCTGCCTTAATAATGACCGGATAGCCTATGCGCAGAGCCGTGGCCTTAAGAAATTCGGGATCATTGGGTAGAGGGCCGTCAGAGCCTGGCACTGTAGGCACACCAGCTTCTTTCATGGCTTTAATGGCCGCTACCTTGTCACCCATAACGCGGATCACATCGGCGGTTGGGCCTATAAATACAAAACCGCTATTCTCTACCTGCTCGGCAAAGTCTGCATTCTCAGCTAAAAACCCATAGCCGGGGTGAACCGCCTGAGCACCAGTAATTTCCATGGCGCTAATAATTGCCGGCACATTCAGGTAGCTCTGGGGTGAGGGGTTGGGACCAATACAAATAGCTTCGTCCGCTAGCTTCACATGTTTCAGGTCAGCATCGACTTTCGAGTGCACGGCAACGGTTTTAATATCTAACTCTTTGCAGGCGCGAAGAATTCTTAGGGCAATTTCGCCACGGTTGGCGATAAGCACTTTATCGAGCATGATCAGGTTCCTGGCAGACTTTAAACAATGGTAAACATAGGTTGATCGAACTCAACCGGCTCACCGTCTTCAAGCAGTATGGCCCCTATGGTGCCCGCTTTGTCGGCTTCAATCTGATTCATCATTTTCATAGCTTCGATAATGCACAGAACATCACCAGGGGCGACAGTCTGGCCGACCTCAACAAAGGCCGCAGAGCCCGGTGCCGGGGCGCTATAGAAGCTGCCAACCATTGGCGAGCGCACCACATGGCCACTCAGTTCATCCGCTGCCGGAGCTGCCACCGCGGCGGCAGCAGGTGCAGCAGCTGCTGCTGGTGCTGCAGGCACTGCCACTGGAGCCGGAGCAGGAGGCGCCGCATAGGCCACTGGGCCGCCGCGGCTAATGCGCACAGACTCCTCACCCTCGGTGATTTCCAGTTCATTAATATTGGATTCTTCCAGCAGTTCTATCAGTTTCTTAACTTTGCGAATGTCCATTCTAATCTCTCGTTATTGGTCAAGCTTGCCAAGCACAGCGTGCAGCGCAAGATCGTAGCTTTTAGCGCCGAAGCCGCAAATAACGCCTTCAGCAATATCAGAAAAATAGGAGTGACGACGAAACTCTTCTCGCCCATGGACATTAGAGAGGTGCACTTCTATAAAGGGAATTTCTACGCCTAGCAGCGCATCGCGCAGGGCCACGCTGGTGTGCGTAAAGGCGCCTGGGTTAAAGATAATATAGTTAACCCCTTCCTGTCTGGCATCGTGGATGCGCTGAATCAGCTCATATTCGGCATTGCTTTGCAGTGCCTGTAAATGATGGCCTGCACTAATAGCGGTATCCATTAGGTGCTGGTTGATCTGTTCCAGAGAGTCGCTGCCATAGAGTTCTGGCTCACGGGTGCCGAGTAGATTCAGGTTGGGGCCGTGTAAAAGAAGTATGGTCGCCATAAGAGTCATCACAGGTCTGCCAATTAGTTGCAGCAGTCTGCCCTAAAAATCAGAGGCTGTCCAGAAATTGAGATAAAAACTGATTTTCGACGAAATTAGAGGCATTTAACCAGTTTTTAATGGCATTTTCCTCGGCGTTTTCGATTGACAACAGCCACTTAGCGACCAGATAGCGAGTTTTAGCCCCACAATCGCACCAAAACAAGGCGTTTAGCAAGAAGTTCTGCTAAGTTCGCTTAAAATGCCGTGTATTTAAGCTAAAATCTGCGATTTTGCTCGTTAACGCTATTTAGCGCATCTATAACCATCTCTCGCAATAGAATTTGTGGCAAAATCTGTGCCTCTCTGTTGCCCTGGGGATATAGCAGATACAGGGGCACGCCGCTGCGCTGATACTGATTGAGAAGTTCTGTAATCTCCGGGTCGCTATGGGTCCAGTCGCCTTTCATATAGGTAATATTGTTAGCTTCGAGGGTTTGATAGAAAGCCTCTGAGCTCAGTGCGACCTTTTCATTGGCCAGGCAGGTAATACACCAGTCTGCAGTAAGATTGACAAAGACAGGCTTGCCGATGCTGCGCAGGTCACTTAGGCGCTGGGGAGAATAGGTCTCCCAGCGCGCCACTTTCCCCTCTCCTGACAGGCCTGCAGCAGGTATGGCAACAGCCCCCACCAGGCAGAGAGCTGCTAATAATTTATTGATGCCGGGTTGCCAGCTTTTTCTGTCCGCGGCCTGATCAAGTTTCCACAACCAGATCGCCATGGCAATCAGGGTTAGGCCCACAATAACTGCGGCAACCACATCCACACTGGTTTGTCGCCCAGCCACCCAAATAAGCCAGGCTGCGGTTAGATAGAGAGGGAAAGACAGGAACTGCTTGAAAGTGTCCATCCACTGTCCGGGTTTTGGCAGGCGCTGACTAAGCCCCGGGATAAGAGTGAGCAGGATAAAGGGCAGGGCCATGCCCAGTCCCAGAAAGGCAAATACCAACAGGGCAACCGCTGACGACTGGGATACTGCAAAGCCCAGTGCAGGACCCATAAAAGGTGCAGTGCATGGACTGGCGACAGTGGTGGCTAAAACGCCTGTCAAAAAGGATGAGCTGAGACTCCCCTCATCGCTGTCTGCCGACTGGCCGATAGACATCAAGCCGGTGCCAATTTCCAGATAGCCAGAGAACGCCAGCCCCATAATAAAAAACAGATATATCAGGCCAATAATAAAGCCCGGAGACTGCAGCTGAAAACCCCAGCCCACCGCTTCTCCAGCTGAACGCAGCGCCAGCATAACCACGGCTATGGCCACAAAACTCGAGACCACACCCAGGGTATAAGCCAAGCCATGTATCTGTTTGCTACGCTCGGACTGATGAGTTCGAGCAAAACTTAAAGCCTTGATTGATAGCACCGGAAAAACACAGGGCATCAGATTTAAAATCATACCCCCGGCGAGAGCAAAAATAAGCACCCAACCCAGAGACAATGGTGTGTCTACTGATGAGTTGGCGCTATCTCCTCGCTGCGCCGATGCCGAGGGTTTGCTGCTAATATCGATATTCCCGGATACCAGGTCAATGGTTACCCACTGTTTATAAGGCGGATAGCAGAGGCCGGCGTCGGCACAGCCCTGAGACTCTATTTGAATTTCTATCTGCTGGGCATCTGTACTGAAGGGCAGGGCCACTCTGGTACTTTTATAGTAAACCTCCAGCTCGGCCTCAAAGTAATCATCCCACTTGACCTTGCCGGTCTGAAAAATGGGCGGCTGCAACTGACTGTTTGGATCCACGGCATTGAATTTAAAGCGATCCCGATAGAGGTAGTAGCCATCGGTAATGGTCCAGTCAAACAGCAGCTGATTACCCTCTACAGACAGATCCACCTGATAGGCCTGCTCTACAGGGATAAAGCTATTGTTGTTTTGTACCAAAGCATTGTTAGCTGCGGCAGAAGTGAGCGACATGGACAGCTGAGCAAAGCTGGACAGGCTAAAGGACAGAGCCAAGAGCCCCAAGCCAAGCAACAGGCTCTGCTTAAAAAATTTCTTCATATCGCTATTCCATTGCCATACTGGCGTCATATCTAGGGTGCAGAGTCCATATTCGAAAATAATACTAAATACTCTGACCCTTACTTTAACATTTTGATAGCATAGGCAGGGTAAAAAACCTCGTTAACCAGCCAACCTCGCCAGCCCCGTGCTATAGTTTGCGAGAGGGATAATATGAAAAAATCCATTATCACCCTGCTTATTGTTGCTGCGCAGTTCGCTCTGCTAGCACCCTTAGCTTATTCTCAGTCACAGCCAGCTACTCAGTTAAAAGCGGCGGTGCTTGACGCCACTGATGCCTACATCCGCACCATGCCTCCGGGGCGCTCAGTCACCGCTGGCTTTCTTCGCGTTACCAACCGTGGCGACCTGCCCTGCCAGCTGGTAGGCGTCGAATCCCCTGTATCTGACCGCCTTGAGTTCCATGAGCACCTGCACAGCGATGGCATGATGCGCATGCGACGGGTTTCTGGCGGACTGCAGATAGCGGCTGGCGAGACATTGGTATTCCAGCCCGGCGGCTTGCATATTATGCTGTTCAATATTCAGCAACCACTAGTCGCTGGGGAGAATACGCCACTGCAGCTCAATACAGATCAATGCGGGACTCTTGAAGTCGATGCCGAAATTCGCAGTTTAGTGACCAAGCCTATGGGCGGGATGCACCATTAATGGAATTCTTTAAGGGACTGAGATCGAGATGGAGCCGCTCCTACCATGATATGAGTGAAACTCTGTCCGAGGATTATGTGGGCGAAAAGGCTCCCAAAGGACTGCGCTATAGTCTTTTAACTGTAGCCCTGTTGTTTGTATTACTGATATTGCTGGGTTGGTATTGGAGTGATGAGCCCGATCTATTTGAAGTGGCATCAGTCAATAACCAGTCGCAACAACCTGTGATTGGCGCTGCCACTACTGGCACCCTGGTGTATGTGATCGATGCAATGCTGGAGAAGCCCGGTGGCTATCTGGCCAATGATGTTATACCGCCAGGCCTTTGGCTGGACAATCTGCCCAGCTGGGAGTTTGGTGTGCTGGTGCAGGTGCGGGACCTCAGCAAAGCGCTGCGCGAATCATTTAGCCGCTCCCAATCTCAGTCGACCGAAGATCGCGACCTAGCCCTGGCCGAACCCAGATTTAATGTCGACCATAAGAGCTGGGCTGTGCCCTGGCCCGAAAGTGAGTATGCCGATGGTCGAGACTACCTGAAAAGTTACCTGCAGCGCCTGAGTGACGAGCAGGAATACGATGCTCAGTTCTATGCCCGTGCCGACAATCTGCGCTATTGGCTGGGTACAGTTGAAACCAGATTGGGCAGCCTGTCCCAGCGACTTTCTGCCAGCGTGGGACAGCGGCGCATCAATACAGATCTGGCTGGAGCGGCAGATGCGCGCCAATCCACGGCCTCCCCCTCAGAGCTTGTGGTAAAAACTGACTGGATGCAGATTGATAATGTTTTCTATGAAGCTCGCGGAACCTCCTGGGCACTGCTACATTTTCTACAGGCGATCGAAATTGATTTTGCAGATGTACTGGAAAAGAAAAATGCCCGAACCAGTGTTCGACAAATTGTGCGCGAGTTGGAAATGACTCAGCAGCCGGTGCATGCACCGATTATTGTTAATGGTGAAGGTTTTGGTTTACTTGCTAATCACTCACTGGTGATGGCGTCTTATATTAGCCGCGCCAATGCGGCGATTATTGATTTAAGGGAGTTGCTCTCCCAAGGTTAGATACCAATGACAGATGTCTTGAATGCAGATGGAATTGTTTCTGGGACAGAATTAGAGAACAAACTAGAGAGACCACCAGACAAAGAGTCTGGCACTGGACTTGAACAGGCCCTCAGCAGGGACCTTGTGGCGGCCCGTCTAAAAGGCGGCGTGATGGTCGTCGATGAAAATTTTAAAATCGTTATGATTGACCGCAAGGCTGCCAAATTTTGTGGTGTCTCCTCAGGGCAGTCTCAGGGTAAGGGATTTTACTCACTGTTCCCCGGCCTTCACGGCAGTCTATTTGCCTCTGAACTCCATGAAGTACTTATAGCCATTGGCGAGAAACGCTGCTCCAGACCCAGCCACAATACATTATTGGACCAGTTTGCCAACGCCTTTAAGGCCAGTTCAATGCCCCCCGAGCCCATACAGGCAATTTCCATGCGCGCCTATCGGGATGGCAGCAATATCTATGGCTTAATCCGTATTCACTTCAACAGTCAGATAGACAGCCTGGCAGCTGAGGGCTGTGTGGCGCTGCATCCTGAGCAGACTCCAGGCAATGGCAATTCAGACTCGGCAACCATCAGCCGCAATATTTGCTTCAATCAGGAAAGCGCGCTACTAGTGGTGGATTGCTATGGTTATATCTCAACACTAAGCCAGAGCGCAGAGCAGCTGTTTGGCTATAATGAAGAACTGTTGCGCGGCAGTTCAGTGCGACTGTTGTTTCCCGACCTCAACGATCTCGATGGCCTGGATATTTGCGAGAGCCTGAGCCTATTGGCATCCCAAAATTCTAATGGTTATATTTTAGCCGCTACTTCTGAGGGCGAGTCCCGGCGGCTGGATATACAGATTTTCAACTGTGCCGATGAATCCGAAGAGCTAATTTTGCTGTGCCGTGACTGCACCCGAGTCAGTTTGATAGTGGAGGAGTTAGTCAATCGTGGTCGCCTCTTTGACTGCGCCACAAAAAGTGTCGCCGATGCTGTATTAGTTGTGGATGCCGAGGGATTTGTAGCGGAGATGAACCCAATGGCCGAGCAGCTACTGGGCTTTGAGTTGGATACCTCAAAGGCTCTGCAAATTGAAGCAGTGATGCCCCTGGCCAATGAAGAGACCGGCGTTAAGGTGACCCCGGTACAGGATGCACTGACCCAGGCAACCAGTATTCAGGAGACAGAGTCTCTCCTGCTAAAGGTTCGCGGCGCAGAGCCAATGCCTGTGGCTGTGTCAGCGTTTCCCATGCGTGACGCTATGAACAAAATGCAAAAGTGTCTAGTTATATTTCGCCCCCTGAGCGAAGCCCGGCGAGTATCCAGCCGCCTGCGCTGGCAGTCTATGCATGACCCACTCACCGGTTTACCCAACAGGAAATCTCTGGCGGAGCGACTTCAGCGCGCCATAGAAAGCGCCAAGCGCGAGGGCTCTATTCATGCGCTGCTGTATATCGACCTATATAATTTCTCGGTGATCAACGATACCAGCGGACATATGGCAGGGGATGAGCTGTTGGTTCAGTTTGCCCGCCTGCTAATGGAAATAACCGGTCCCAGTGATATAGCCGCGCGCATTGGCAACGATGAATTTGCACTTCTATTGCACTGTATAAATTACGACAAGGCCATGGCTATGGCAGAGCAGGTGCTTGAGGTGATTAAAGACTTTAGCATTCCCTGGGAGGGTGAAACTCTGCGCGTGGGTGCTAGCATTGGTGGCATTATGATCGATTCAGAGGCGCTCTCGGATATTGATCTTATGATCAGTGCCGGGTCCTCCTGCGCCGCCGCTCGTGACAGGGGGCGCAATAAAATTCATTTTCAATCATTTAATGAGGAGGTCACCAAGCGCCGCCGACTGGCCACAAGCATGCCCAAGATTGTCTCTGCACTGGACGAGAACAGGTTTACCCTTTTTGCCCAGCCTATTGTTTCGTTAAACCCCAATGTTGCGCTGCCCAGGTATTATGAAATCCTGGTACGCATGCGCGATCTTGATGGCACCATTCTGCCGCCCTCAGAATTTATACCGGTGGCAGAACATTTCTCCCTTATCGATGATTTAGATAAATGGGTGTTTACCAATGCACTGCAGTTTCTGAAGAAGCGGCAGCAGCGAGCGGAGCTGCTGCCCACACTGGCGGTCAACCTGTCGGGGAGCACTGTGGGCGACGAAAATGCCATTGACTATATTCTCGCCGGGTTTAGCGACAGCGGCATTCCACCTAAACATATTCAGTTTGAGATCACTGAGACCGCGGCGGTAAAACATTTACCTGAAGCCAAGCGGCTGATCGCCACACTGCGCTCGGTAGGGGTGTCCTTTGCTCTGGATGACTTTGGCAGCGGACTCTCCTCGTTTGCCTACTTAAAAGAACTGCCTATCGACTGCCTGAAAATTGATTCGAGTTTTATTAAAACCATGGATAACAGCGATGTTGACTACTCTGTAGTCAGTACCATCAATCACCTGGGCCATATTATGGGGGTGTCTACTGTCGCCGAAGGCGTGGAAAACAAAAGCCAACATCAGCTGCTAAAAAAAATAGGCGTCGACTATATTCAGGGCTTTTTGGTTAAACATCCCCAGCCGCTGGATAAAATCCTCAGCACTAACTAGTGCTGGCATTTTTATGCGAACTTTAGTCCATTGTATTCAGCACTGTGCAGTCTCGGCCCGTACTGGCCAACCACAGCGCTGGCTGCGCGGTTGGCGAAAGTGGCCGCCTCCAAGCAGCTCTGCCCTTGAGTGATGGCATACAGATAGGCGCCGGCAAACATATCACCAGCACCATTGGTATCCACGGCAGTCACTGGCTGACCCTGGGCTTTTAATAGGCTGAAACCATCAAAGACAAGTGCGCCCTCGGCACCCAGAGTTATAACAAACTGCTTTGCGGTTTTTTGCATCTCTGAAACGGCGCTGTCCAGATTATCTGTTTCGCACCAGCTAAGTGCCTCCTGTTTATTACAAAAAAGTAAGTCGACACCTGGTCCAATCATCTGTTGCAGGCCAGCTTTAAAGTGCTCAACAATGCCGGGATCAGAGAGGCTGATAGCAACCTTGGTGCCACTGTTTTGGGCTACTTCACGGGCCTTGATTACAGCGGCACGACCAGTTTCGCTAGTGACTAGATAACCTTCTATATAAAGATATTCTGAGTTGGCGACTGCATCAGGATCTATGTCTTCAGGGGCGAGTGTTTCACCTATACCAAGAAATGAGTTCATGGTTCTCTCCGCATCTGGAGTGACCATTACCAGACATTTACCTGTGATACCGGCTTGTAGTTGATCATCGCCACTATGGTGGGCTCCGTTATCAATCAAATCCTGAAGATAGAACCGACCATTATCGTCGTCCGCTACCTTGCAAGCCATATAACCTCTGCCGCCAAATTGGGTCAGGGAGATTACCGTATTTGCAGCGGAACCTCCGCAAGCTCGCCTGGATAAGGTGAGATGGTCCTTCAGATTATTGATCAGAAAATGCTGGCGTTCTTCATCAACTAAGGTCATTAGACCTTTTTCAATGGCTAGTCTTTCCAAATCTTGATCTGTTACTTCGATTTCTGTATCGACCAGAGCATTGCCCAAGCCATAAACGTGGTATTTATTCATTTTTATATTGGTCTCAAGATTTAAGTCTGTGGGCAACAATACCATCCTGGGTGGCCAGAAATAATATATCTGCTGGCTTCAGGGCGAAAAGGCCATTGGTCACTACGCCAGTGATTTGATTGATTTTTTCTTCCAGCTCGCAGGCTGAGCCAATGGGATAGAGATGGTGGACATCCAGAATAAGATTGCCATTGTCTGTTACTACGCCTTCGCGCCACACGGGATCGCCTCCAAGTTTGACTAACTGTCTCGCAACATGGCTGCGGGCCATGGGGACCACTTCGACGGGCAAGGGGAAGGTACCCAGGTAATCTACCCATTTGCTTTCGTCGGCAATGCAGACAAATTCTCTGGCTACGGCGGTAACAATTTTTTCTCTGGTAAGCGCGGCGCCACCACCTTTGACTAACTCTAATCTAGGGTTGGCTTCATCGGCGCCATCAATATAGATGCTGACTTCTGCTACGGCATTGAGCTCGAATACAGGAATACCCTGCCCGCGAAGTCTTTCAGCTGAGGCTTCGGAGCTGGCTACAGTACCCTGAAATCTGTGTTTATGTTCAGCGATAAGGTCTATAAAGCAGTTGGCAGTTGAGCCTGTGCCAATGCCAACAATGCTGTCATCTTCGATACGCTCCAGGGTGTAATCTACCGCCGCCTGCGCAACCGCCTGTTTAAGTTGATGTTGGTCCACTGACTGCCCCTATGGTTATTGTTCGAATCTGAGAGTCGGGATTATAGGATAATCGGGGTGAAAAGGGGCTACTAAAAAGCCTTGGCTGTAGATTAGTGTCAACTGAGGCTGGCTTAAATTGCCTGATCAAATTACCATTGGCCCTCAGCTGGATAACCCGGAAAGCCCCATGCCTCATAAGTACGTCAAAAAAATTCTCGATGCTCGTATCTATGATCTGGCGATTGAAACGCCAGTTGATGCTGCGCCACTGCTTTCCCACAGGTTAAATAATCAAGTGCTGCTTAAGCGGGAAGACTTGCAGCCGGTATTCTCATTTAAATTGCGTGGCGCCTACAACAAGTTGCGCCATCTTTCCGATGAGCAACTGGCGGCTGGTGTGATTGCTGCCTCTGCTGGCAATCATGCCCAGGGTCTGGCGCTTGCCGCGAAAAAGATGGGGGTTAAAGCAACCATTGTTATGCCTCAGACCACACCGCAGATCAAGGTAGATGCAGTGCGTGCCAGAGGAGCCAAGGTGGTGTTGATCGGCGACAGCTACGATGCCGCTGCAGCTCATGCCAACAAGCTTATAGAAGAGCAGGGCCTGACCTATATTCATCCTTTTGACGACCCGGATATTATTGCCGGTCAGGGCACTATTGGCATGGAAATTCTGCGCCAGGTCCCCGGTGATCTGGACGCTATCTTTATTGCTGTGGGCGGAGGAGGACTCTGTGCCGGTGTTGCAGCCTATGTCAAAAATCTGCGGCCAGATATTAAAATTATTGCTGTGGAGTCCGATGACGCTGCCTGTCTGGATGCAGCTATGAAGGCAGGCCGACGGGTGCGACTAAAAGAAGTAGGTATCTTTGCCGATGGCACAGCAGTGGCTCAGATTGGCAAAGAGACCTTTCGCATACTTAAAGACCTTGTCGATGAAGTGATTACTGTTAGCACCGATGAAATCTGTGCAGCGATCAAAGATGTCTACAATGATACCCGCGCAATCTGCGAACCCTCAGGTGCCCTGGGCACTGCCGGGTTAAAAAAATATGTCGAGGCCCATGGCGTTGAGGGGCAGACATTAATGGCCATCCAATGTGGCGCCAATATAGATTTTGACCGCCTGCGCTATATTTCTGAGCGCACTGAGACAGGTGAAAAACGTGAAGCCGTACTGGCGGTGACCATCGACGAGGAGCCTGGCAGTTTCGAAAAATTTTGCAAGGCTCTGCACAGGCGCAATATCTCCGAGTTTAATTACCGATATAACGATGCCGACCGGGCACAGATATTTGTCGGTATGAAGGTGACTTCAGATGATGATCGGCGTGAGCTAGTGCAGGAGTTGGGTCGCAAGGGCTATGCCGTATCCGATATGACCGATAATGAAACCGCCAAGTTGCATATTCGCCATATGGTGGGTGGGCACGCCCCCCATGTGGTGGACGAACAGGTGTTCCGTTTTGAATTCCCCGAGCGCCCAGGAGCTCTGTTGAATTTCTTGGTTCAGCTGGGTGGTCGCTTTAATATCTCTATGTTCCACTACCGCAATCATGGTTCGGCCTTTGGTCGCGTACTGGTAGGTTTGCAGGCGTCGAAGAAAGATGCCCGTGAAGTGAGACAGTTTCTGGATAATTTGGGTTACCACTACACAGATGAAACCGATAACGAAGCTTATCGGTTCTTTCTTGGCAATCAGTGAGCCAGATTACAGTAGATCTGAGATTTTGCGGATCTGCAGTGCCTCAAAACCAGAACCGGCCAGGGCATCGGAAATTACCACCACCTGATCATCGCGAGAAAATTCATCCCGCTTAATCATAATCGCCGCAGCCGCAGCCAGAGTTTTCTCTGAGTCATCGCCAATTTCTATCTGATAGCTCAGCACATTGCGGTTAATAACCAGCTGTCGGCGGGTGCGGCTGTCGTTGGTAAAGGCGCAAACAATTGATTCCGGATGACAGTTGGTAATGCGATTCGCCATTCGCCCCCGCCTGGTGGGGACAATAATCGCCTTGGCTGAAATCGAGGTGGCTAGATCAACGGCGGCCTTGGCAATGTGCTGCTTATCATTCTCCAGAGCCAGATTGTCGGTAAAGCGAAGGCCGCGGCTGCTCTCTGTAGAGCGAGCTATGCGATCGAGAAATTCTACGCACTTAATTGGGTACTTACCCACGGTGGTTTCACCAGATAGCATAATGGCATCCGCTTCTTCATAGACCGCATTGGCCACATCGGTCACCTCGGCCCGGGTTGGGATTGGGTTTTCGATCATTGACTCCAGCATATGGGTGGCAACAATTACCCTGGTGCCCATCTCGGCGCAGGTGCGAATAATGCGGCGCTGAATTCGGGGAAGCACTTCCAGAGGTACCTCTGCCCCCAGGTCACCACGGGCCACCATAATGCCATCGGCAGCAGCAATAATTTCCACCATATTGGTAATGGCTTCCTGGTCTTCAAGTTTGGCCACCACCTTTATTTGATCAGCTTTATCTCCCAGTAACTCACGCAGTTCATGAATATCATCTGCCTGGCGGACAAAAGACAGGGCGATAAAGTCGACCCCCTGCTCCATACCAAAAGCAATATCCCGGCGGTCTTTATCAGTAATCGCGGGCAAGTTGACACGAATGCCCGGCAGGTTGACGTGGCGCTTGCTTTTTAGCAGGCCGCCATCGATTACCTTAACCTGCATAACGCGCTCTTCTTTGTTTAATACCTCAAGATTGATCAGGCCATTATCCACTGTAATGGTATCGCCTACATCGACATCATTAATCAGATCGTCGTAGTTAATATGAATAGAGGAAGACTCAACATCCTCGGCACCGCGGGCCACAATTGAAATAGTGTCGCCCTCTTCAAGGTGCAGGTCATTGACCATATCACCGGTACGGATTTCAGGCCCCTGAGTATCCAGCAGTATGGCTATAGGATGGTTGAGTTTTTTATTGAGCTGGTGGATCGATTGAATGATCTTGGCATGGGACTCATGGTGGCCGTGGGACATATTGAGTCGAGCGACATTCATGCCCGCATTGGCGAGTTTTTCCAGCATATCAATGGATTCAGTAGCTGGGCCTATGGTGCAGATTATCTTTGTTTGGCGCATATTATCTCTTGGTCAGTGGCAATTAAATGTAGGGGAATATCCCAGCTCTGCTGGGACAGTGTTTCAACTTCTTGGCAACCGTGGGCCAGGCCAACCAGCTTGGGTTTAACGCGTTTGCTGTCCGCCATAAAGGCTAGGGTGCGATCATAGAAGCCGCCGCCCATACCCATGCGATTGCCCTGGCGATCAAATGCCACCAGAGGCATAAAAATAATATCCAGACTCCAGGGCGGAGCTACCTGGGTACTGTTAAAAACAGGCTCTGCAATACCAAAACGGTTTTTGGCCATTTTTGTGCCAGAATCATACTGGCCAAAATACAGCTTATTCTTCTTTAGCGGATGCAGTATGGGTAGAAAGCATGATTTACCCGCTTTAAGAGCAGTCGCTAAAACCACACCGGGATCAATTTCGCCATCATTGGCGAGGTAAATGCCAATGCGCTTGGCGCGCAGAAAAAAACCTTCATTGCAGAGTATTGACCCTAGTTGATCACCACTGAATCGCTGCTGTTCAGGGGTCAGTGCGCGTCTTTTTGCGCGGAGTTGCTGTCTAGTATCACCAGAAATCATGGTTTCGAACCGGTTATCAATAAATCCCAGAGTGCCGCTGCCAACGTGGCCTTGAACCGAAGAGTTCAAGGTGGCTATCCTCGCAACAAATCAGGCTTTCCGACGCACGGAAGTGCACAACATTGTTGGCGGAGAACGGCCGGATGTAAATTATCGGCTCAGGGACTTCTTGGCTGGCAAACACCCCAGGAAACTCCATTATAGCAGAGGGCAATTAAAAATAACCCCTGCGAGGCAGCAAATTTAAAGGGATTGGTCCTGGTCTAGTTAGCCAGGTCTGAGAGGACTGAGTCCAGCTTTGAATCCATGGATTGCAAAATATCCGATGCCTGAGCATCCTGCTGGCCCGATGCCTGGCTGCGGATCAAATCATGGGCCAGATTAAGGGCGGCCATCACGGCGATTCGCTCCAGACCAATAATATGTGAGCCCTGACGAATTTCCTCCATTTTTTCATTCAGCAACTGGGCTGAATACTCAAGTGCCTCGCGCTCTTCCGGTTGGCAGTTGACCTGGTACTCCTTGTCGAGGATATTTATTTTAAGAGAAATTGCCGCCATGGTTACTGCTCCGCACTGAGGTTGCGCAGGCGGTTAATCATAGTCTCAATTTTCTGTCGCGCCATTTCATTCTTCTCTATTAACTGACTGCGCTCACCCACAAGCCCGGCCTCGCGTTCGCGCAGCGCTTGATTCTCTTGCTTAAGCTGTTGGCAGAGCTCTATCAGGCGGTCCAGCTTTTCTTCAAACTTGTCTGAATCAGTCATGGGGTCTGGTTACAATCAGTTGGAAAGAGGGATAACGACATAACTATAGGCATTGTCTGAGGTCTGGTCAATTACAGGACCATTCCAATTTGCACTCCGGACGGCTTAATCAGGATGCAGCACCATGGCAAGGGTGTTAGGATGATGCATAAATTCACGAGGTGATGCCTTGACATTCGAACAACTCGAAGATCTTTTTTACGCGCTAAAAATCAATGCTAATCCATCGGGTTTTCATGGCTTTCTCTGTGGACGACTAAGCTGTGGTGCGGCAGAGATGCAGGATTTGGTAGGGGCGTCGACCAAGTGGCTGGCTCTTGCGGAGGAGCAGACTGAGTCTGCCGAAACTGCACTTGAGGAATTCTATGAGTCTTCACTGAGCAATCTACAAGATCTGAGTTTTCTGTTTCAGCCATTGTTACCAGATGATGAGCTGCCGCTAAATGAGCGACTGGTTGCCATAGGAGATTGGTGCAGCAACTATATTTCCGGTCTCGGCGATGGTATGGGAACCGAATTTGAGGTGTCGATAGATGGCAAAGAGGCACTGGAAGATATTGCTGCTATAGGCCAGATATCAGTCGACCTTGAATCCGAGGATGATGGCGAGCGAGACTACACTGAATTGGTCGAATATATTCGTATTGCAGTGCAGCTGATATTTGCTGATTTGCACCCTGAGCTGGATACTGATGAAGAGCCAACCATTCACTAAGGTTATCATTTTAGGCACTGGGCCAGCATATTGAAGATTTCACAAAAAGAATATGCTTCCCGGCGCAAAGATCTGATGGCGATGATGCAGAGCAACAGCATTGCCGTGATTGCTGCGGCACCGGAAAAAATCCGCTCCAACGACACCCATTTCCCCTACAAACAGTGCACCAACCTGAGTTATCTGTCTGGCTTTCCAGAGCCGGGGTCTGTGATGTTGCTGATTCCCGGGCGCCAGCAGGGAGAGGTGGTATTTTTCTGTCGCGATAAAGACCCGCTGCGCGAGACCTGGGATGGTTATCGCGAGGGCCCCGCAGGGCTTGTAGAAAATTATCAGGCCGATGATGCCTTCCCCATTGATGATATAGACGATATTTTGCCGGGTATGCTTGAAGACAAGGATCGAGTGTACTTCGCCATTGGCAAGGATCCGGAATTTGATAAGCACCTAATGCTGTGGGTCAATGATGTGCGCGAAAAGCGCGGCGGCGAAGCCAGTCCGCCGGGAGAGTTCGTTGACCTTGATCATTTGATCAATGAAATGCGCCTGATTAAATCGGCTGCAGAGATAAAACTGATGCGCAAGGCTGGGGAGATATCCGCTCGCGCCCATTGCCGCGCCATGCAGTTCAGCAAGCCAGGCTTGTATGAATACCATCTGCAGGCAGAAATTGAACATGAATTTATGGCCTCTGGAGCTGCCGGGCCAGCCTATACCAGCATAGTGGGTGGCGGCAAAAATGGCTGTGTGCTGCACTATATTGAAAACCGCGACAGGCTCAGATCTGGTGATCTGGTGCTTATCGACGCAGGTTGCGAGTATCGGGACTATGCTGCCGATATCACCAGAACCTTCCCTGTCAATGGCCGATTCACTGGCCCCCAGGCGGCGATTTACGATATTGTGTTGGCGGCACAGGCTGCCGCCATAGAGCTGATTGCTCCCGGCCTGGAGTATCACCTTGCCAATGAAGCCACAGTGCGGGTTATTACCCAGGGACTGGTGGATTTAAATATCCTTGAAGGTGATGTGGACGAGCTGATTGAGCAGGGCGCCCACCGTGATTTCTATATGCATAATGCAGGCCACTGGCTGGGTATGGACGTACATGATGTGGGTGATTACAGAATCGACAATCACTGGCGTGAGTACGAGCCGGGCATGGTGGTCACTGTTGAACCGGGCATTTATATCTCTCCAGACAATATCAATGTGGATAAAAAGTGGCGTGGTATTGCGGTACGTATTGAAGATGATGTGCTGGTGACCAAGACCGGCAATGAAGACCTGACCTCAGGGGTACCCAAGGCACGGGATAAAATTGAATTATTGATGGCGAATTAAATGGTGGCGGTTACTGATACCAGAGCAAACTCCAACTACGATATTGTTATCGTTGGTGGCGGTATGGTGGGTATTAGTCTGGCGCTGCTGCTCCGCGCCCAGCGACCCTGGAAGATTCTTGTGGTTGAGGCTCAGGAGTTGGCTGTCAGTGACAGTCCGGTATCCGGCGCTTACAGTTCCAGCTTTGATGCGCGCTCTACTGCTCTGTCCTGGAGCAGCCGCAATATCTACCAGTCTATAGCTGTCTGGCCACAGCTTAAAAGGCATCTGGCGGCCATAGCTCAGATTCATGTCAGTGACCGCGGTCATGCTGGCCTGACTCGCATTGATGCTGCAGATGCAAATGTCGATGCTCTGGGTTATGTGGTGGAAAATCAATGGCTGGGTTCGGTGCTGCTGAACCAGCTGGCTGAGACAGATATCCAGCTGCTGGGATCTGCAGGTGTAGAAACTATTGTGCCTCTTGCTGCCGGAATGCGCCTGAGGGTTCAGCAGTCAGATCAAGACCTGCAGACCATAGATGCAAAGCTGGTGGTGATTGCCGATGGCGCGGGCTCCAGTACGTCGAAGAAGCTGGGTATTCAGTCCCAGTCTAGCACCTATGGTCAAACAGGCATTATCGCCAATATCAGCCTTGAGAAGCCCCATGGTGGCGTGGCCTACGAGCGGTTTACTGACCAGGGGCCCATGGCGCTATTGCCATTGACTGATTTTAAAGGTCGACCACGCAGTGCTCTAGTCTGGACCCAGCCCAGTGAAATGGCAGAGTCGCTGATGGCAGCAGATGAGCAGTCGTTTCTCGAGCAATTACAGACGCGCTTTGGTTACAGACTGGGACGTTTTAAGCAGCTGGGTGAGCGAGTTGCCTATCCATTGGCGCTCACCACAGCTACTGAACAGGTGCGTCGTCATCTTGTGGTTATGGGCAATGCTGCCCACAGTTTGCACCCAGTGGCCGGGCAGGGTTTTAATCTTTCCCTGCGAGATGCAGCCACATTGGCCAATAGTTTAGCTCAGGCAGGTGAGGCCATAGGTGATTTGGCAGTGCTGCAACAGTATCAGCAGCAACAGGCTGCAGACCAGCGTAACACGGTGCTGTTCAGCGATAGTTTGCCCAAGTTGTTTGGCCTGTCGTCCTCTGTTATAGCCCTGGGGCGCAACTCGGGCCTGCTGGCCATGGATTTGATTCCTTCACTACGCAACAGTTTTGCCCGGTTTGGTATGGGTATGGCCACCAGGGAGCCCGGTCATGGTTAAGGGCCCCGAGTCTCAGAATCAATACGATATTATTGTGGTTGGCGCAGGTATGGTGGGCGCCGCCCTGGCATGTTTGCTGGCTAAGGACAGTCAGGGTTATGCATCGGGGCCACTGCAAATAGCTCTGGTGGAAGCCAGACCTGCACCCCGGTTTAATCCCGATCAGTTCGACCCTAGAGTGGCCGCAATCACCGAAAAATCCCGCCAACTATTAGCCTGTTGTGGGGTTTGGGATGCGGTCGCCAGCAAGCGGGTCAGTCCCTATCAGGCGATGGAAGTCTGGGATGCTGAGGGCACAGGAAGAATTCAATTTGACTGTCATGATATTCATCAACCCAGTCTTGGGCATATTGTCGAGAATGCCGTACTGGTAGAAAGTCTGATGACAGAGATTGCCGACCTGGACAATATTGACCTCCATTGCCCTGCTGTAATCACCGGCTATGAGACCAACGAACAGGGCATTAGCATCCTCCTGGAGGATGGTACACCGCTGTCCGCCCAACTGTTGCTGGCCGCTGATGGCGCCAACTCAGCTATCCGCAAACACTTTGAATTTGAGACCGTTGAATGGGACTACGGCCATCAGGCCATTGTTAGTACCATTGCAACTGAGCGGTCCAATCAGCAGACCGCCTGGCAGCGGTTTATGCCCACCGGGCCGCTGGCACTTCTGCCATTAAATAATCAGGGTGATCTTAAACGCTGCTCGATTGTCTGGTCCCAGGAAACTGCAGAGGCCGAGCGGCTGATAAATCTCAGTGATAAGCAATTTTGCGCAGAGCTATCTCGCGCCAGTGAGCACTGTCTTGGGCAGGTGCTGGAGGTTGATAAGCGCTTTGCTATTCCGCTGCGCCAGCGTCATGCTAAAGATTATGTAATCCATCGGCTGGCACTGATTGGCGATGCAGCCCACAGTATTCACCCCCTTGCAGGGCAGGGGGTGAATCTGGGATTTGCCGATGTTCAGGTATTGGCAGAAGAGATTGGTCGTGCTGTTGAGCGCGGCTTGGATCTGGGCGATCTCAGTGTATTAAAACGCTATCAGCGTCGCCGCAAACCAGAAAATCTCGCTACCATGGCGGCGATGGAAGGGTTCAAGCGGCTGTTTGCCGCAGACCCATTAGCGGTGCGTTTGTTGCGCAATATAGGCATGTCGACACTGAATCAGATTAGCCCGGTTAAAAATCAGCTAATGAAAGCGGCCATGGGGCTTTCTACTAACTGAAGGCTCAAAACTTTTTTGCCTACGGCGCTAGGAATCTAAATCATCGTTTTCTGCAAGTCGTTCCTGGCGCTTTTGCTCTTCGAAAAGTACCGCTTTAATCTCTTCCAGCACAGAGTCGACATCTGAGTTACCTTCAGGGTCAGTAAAGTTGCCGGTCAATTCAGTATCTGGTTTTAATGTGCCTTCTTCGTAGAGTGCCCACATTTCTTTGGCATATCTGGAGTCCAATAAGTCTGGGGCAAACTGGCCATAGTATTGGGTCATATTATTTACATCGCGCTCAAGCATGGCTTCGGCATGATTGTTGGCTGAGGCATCGACCGCCTGGGGCAAATCAATAATCACTGGGCCATAGTCATCGACTAACACATTAAATTCTGAGAGATCGCCGTGGACAATACCAACGCAGAGCATAAGTACCACATATTGCATCACAATGGCATGATCTTCTCGAGCCTGTTCTGCGCTCATAGAGACATCACCCAGTCTTGGGGCAACGGCTCCAGTGTCGTCTGTCACCAGTTCCATCAATAGTACGCCATCAAAACAGCCATAGGGCACAGGCACCCGAACACCGGCATTAGCCAGCAGATAGAGTGCATGCACTTCGGCATTTTGCCAGGTTTCTTCCTGCTGCTTTCGGCCGTACTTAGAGCCTTTTTCCATCGCCCGTGCACGGCGGCTATTGCGCACTTTACGGCCCTCTTGGTACTGAGTGGCTTTCTTAAAACTGCGCTTGACGGCCTCTTTATAAACCTTGGCGCAACGAATTTCGGTACCGCAGCGCACAGTGTAAACCGTGGCCTCTTTGCCACTCATCAGTTGACCTATTACCTCATCGATTATGCCGTCCTCAACAAGAGGCCGTAATCGTTTTGGCGTCTTCATCGGTAATTATCCATGGCAATCAGTTTAAAGGAGCCATTGTTAGCCACAACCTCAACCCGTCGAAAATACTGTTTGGCTCTATGCTCTAGCGGGATAAAGGTGTTCACCACAAAGAGAGCCTGGCCCTCGGCGGCAAGCAGGCTCTTGGCACTATCAAGGAATTTATTACCCATTGCTCCATCGACTGAAAATCCCTGATGGAAGGGAGGGTTGCATAGCAACATATCAAAATACTCATCCACTTTGTCGCCGGCATCAGAGGCCACAGCTAAGTAATGGATACCGCTGAGTTGAGATAGATTTTTCTCGACAGCAGCTAGCGCCGCAGCATTATTATCTGTTGCTGTGAGCCGGGTGCAGCCGAGACGGCTAGCTTCACAGGCAAGGTAGCCATAGCCACAGCCTAAATCCAATACAGATTGCGGCTGGCGGTCAAAGCGTTTGAGAAACTGTGGCAGATAATCGACCAAGAATGCACTGCCACGGTCCACTTTATCCCAGCCGAAAATGCCCGGTTTGCTGTAAAATTCTGTACCCTGAGATGGCTGCATTAATCGCAGTGTCGGGTAATCCTTGTCATCCAGAGGCTCAGCACGTTGCTCAATCAGTTGCACTGATGCCCTGTAGCAGGTGCCATGCTTTTCAGAATTAGTGCGATCGCCAAACAGTGCACATGCCTGCTTAACATAGGTTTTTACACCCTCGTTCTTTTCGCCGCTCAGCCACAATTTGCCACCGGACTTTAGCAGCTGTGCCGCCTGATTAATTATGTGATGGCTGCTGGCGCGCTCTTTGGAGACACGATAGAGAATGGCATCAAAACTATGCTTCGCCAAGTGAGAAAAATCAAAATCATTAAAGTGGCAGTTCAGTCCGGCAGCGGTTGCACTGTTGGCGATATCGAAACGATTGCTGATAATGATAATCTGACCCTGCAAGATACTGCCTATCTGGGCCCAGTTCGCCTGTGCCCAATTTTCATCGGCGACCAGAAGGCAGTTGCCCTGAAGAGTGGATAATTGCTGCAGCAACAGGGCAACACTTTTATCAGTACCAGAGTTGTTGGAATCAGCTTGATTATTCATTGGATAGCAGCGATTTCGAGATCAGTAAGCGGACGATATTCTCCGGGTTCAAGGTCGGCATCCAGTACAATATCCCCGACTTGAAAGCGATGCAGGCTGGCAACATGATTGCCCAGAGCAGCGAACATACGCTTGACCTGATGATATTTTCCCTCGGCAATACTGAGTGTCAGGTGGTGCTCGTCAATCTGTTCCATATGGGCGGGCAGACAGCGATGTTTTTCGCCTTCCAGCATCACACCTTCTGCCAGGGCGGCTTGATAGTGACTGCCGATAGGCTCCGTCAGCCCGACTTGGTAAATCTTTGCGCAGTCTGAGCGCGGCGAGGTCAGGCGATGATTCCACTGGCCATCATCGGTAATTAAAAGCAGCCCTGTGGTATCAATATCCAGACGCCCCGCGATCTGCAGCTCTTGGCTGCGGTGCTCATACATCAGGCCAATGGCGGTGGGATTGTTGTTATCCTTGGTGACCGAGACAATGCCGGCAGGCTTGTTCATCATAAAGTAGCGACTCTGAGCCATGTTAATGGTCGAGCCCTCAATGGCCACCATCTGATCTGCATTAACTTTCTGTGCAGGGTTGATGACCATTTTATCGTCGATGGTTACCTCCCCATGCTTTATGAGACGCTTGGCGTCAGTGCGAGATAAATCAGTGGCGTTACTAATATATTTATCTAGACGCAAAGTTAGGATTGATCCTGTTTGGCGAGCATCTGTGCAGCTTCTTTGGCGAAGTAGGTCAAAATGCCATCGGCGCCGGCCCGCTTAAACGCCAGTAGGGATTCCATAATAACCTGGTCGCGATTGAGCCAGCCATTGTCAAAGGCCGCACAGTGCATGGCATATTCGCCACTCACCTGATAGGCAAAAGTGGGAGCCTTGAGTTCATCTTTTACCCGACGCACCACATCCAGATAGGGCATGCCTGGTTTAACCATAATCATATCGGCGCCCTCATCCAGATCCAGAGCACACTCATGCAGCGCCTCATCGGAATTGGCCGGGTCCATCTGATAGGTCTTTTTATCACCGCCTTTAATATTGCCCGCTGACCCCACTGCATCCCTAAAGGGACCATAGTAGGACGAGGCATATTTGGCTGCGTAGGACATAATTTGCGTGTTGACGAAGCCATGATTTTCCAGCTCTTCGCGAATATCACCTATGCGGCCATCCATCATATCCGAGGGTGCGACAATATCTGCACCAGCCTGAGCATGGGACAGTGCCTGTTTTACCAGTGTTTCATTGGTAATATCATTCACCACATAGCCAGTTTGCTGATCGATAATGCCGTCCTGACCATGGCTAGTAAATGGGTCCAGTGCTACGTCTGTGATGACACCCAACTCGGGCACTGCCTGCTTAAGGGCGCGCACAGCTCGCTGGGCCAAACCCTCCGGGTTGTAGGACTCCTCGGCGAGCAGTGATTTTTTATCCTGAGCCACCACCGGAAACAGCGCTATTGCGGGAATACCCAGCATGGCAATTTCCTTGGCCTCGGTCACCAGTAGATCTATGGACAGTCGATTGACACCGGGCATGGAGGTTACAGCCTCTGACTTAGCGGTACCCTCAATAACAAAGATGGGCAGAATTAAATCATTAGCTGAAATAGTTGTTTCACTGGTCAGGCGCCGAGAAAAATCCGTGGCGCGATTGCGACGCATACGGCTGTACGGATAGGGCCCGCGACTACTTTTAAAACTCATGGTATCTCCCAGAGAAACATTTACCCAGGCTGCTGTTTAATCAGGCAGACTTTAAACAAACTGTATTTTAACGCCCTGAAATATTAAATGCGCGCGAAAACACGCTCTGCGGCATTTAATGTATCTTCAATATCCTGATCTGTGTGTGCCGCCGACATAAAGCCCGCCTCATAGGAGGCCGGTGCCAGATAGATTCCCTCTTGCAGCATGCCGTGGAAAAACTTGGCAAAGCGCTCGGTGTCACATTGCATAACCTGGTCATAGTTAATGATCTTTTCTTCTTCAGAAAAGAAAACCCCCCACATGGTACCCACATGGTTGCTGGTCATAGGGATACCAGCGGCTGTGGCTCGCTCGACAAGCCCCCTGACCAATCTGTCTGTGCGCTCAATGACGGGCTCCAGAAAGCCTGGTGCCGAGATTAGTTCCAGGGTTGCCAGGCCGGCCGCCATAGCAACTGGATTGCCAGATAGAGTGCCAGCCTGATAGACAGGTCCCAGAGGGGCAATCTGATGCATAATTTCTCGCTTGCCACCAAAGGCGCCCACTGGCATGCCGCCGCCAATAACCTTGCCCAGACAGATCAGGTCAGCATCTATGCCGTAATGGCCGATAGCGCCTTGCTGGCTAATGCGAAAGCCAGTCATCACCTCATCAATAATAAGCAGGGCTCCGTGGGCTGTGCAGCACTCGCGCATGGCCTCTAAAAAGCCCGGAATAGGGGGCACACAGTTCATATTGCCAACCACAGGCTCAACGATTACACAGGCCACCTGATCGCCAATTTCTGCAAAAGCCTGCTTGAGCTGTTCTATATTATTGTATGACAGGGTAACTGTATGGTCGGCCAGACAGTCGGGTACCCCTGGGGAGCTGGGCACACCCAGAGTTAAAGCGCCAGACCCGGCCTTGACCAGCAGTGAGTCAGAATGACCGTGATAGCAGCCTTCAAATTTAATAATTTTGTCGCGGCCAGTGTAACCCCGAGCCAGGCGAATGGCGCTCATGGTGGCCTCGGTACCTGAGTTGACCATGCGAATCATTTCCATGCCCGGGACGATCGAACAAATCTTGTCCGCCAGTTTAATTTCCAGTTCGGTGGGGGTGCCAAAGGTCATGGCTTTTTCCAGCTGTGCGCGAATAGCATTCAGCACATCCTCATGACCATGGCCAAGCAGCATGGGCCCCCAGGACAGCACATAGTCGATGTAGCGCCTGCCATCGGCGTCGAACATATAGGCGCCGCTGGCCCGGTCAAAAAACCTTGGTGTACCACCCACAGCTTTAAACGCACGCACCGGAGAGTTGACGCCACCGGGAATATGTTGCTTGGCAGCTTCAAAAAGTTGCGTCGAGCGGGGGGTTAAATCTGTTGCTGTATCGGACATTAAACTATTCCTGAGAAGTAAACGAATGTTGCTGAATTCTAAGACTGTATTATCCTTAAATAACGGGGCGGAAGCTATGCGAGCCCACAAATGACCTTGAAAGGTTACCTATGCAGGGAGCAATCATGGAAATTCAGCAGGTTTTACAGTTCTGGTTTGGCCCGAGTATTAATAGCACTACAGCCTCAACTCAGGCCAGCCTCTGGTGGCGCAAACAACCAGAGGTGGACCAGCAGATACGCGAGGATTTTGCAGATGGATTGCGCGGTCTCAAGCAGGGTGAGTACAGTGACTGGCTGCAGACGGCCAGTGGTAGATTGGCAGCAATTATTGTGTTGGATCAGTTTTCAAGAAATATGTATCGCGATACAGCCCAGGCTTTTGCCCAGGATGAGCTGGCGTTGCGCTGGTGTCTGGAGGGCCTCGAGGACAGTATAGATCTGCAGCTTGAGCCGGTGGAGAGAGTGTTTTTCTATCTGCCCCTGGAGCACTCTGAAGATATGCAAATGCAAGACCTTTCCTGCCGCAAGTTTGCTGAGTTACTGGATGACAATATCAACACCGACTCCTCACCCAGTGATGGCACCTATGAGGGTTTTTACCGCTATGCTGAGCGCCACAGAGATGTTATTCAGAAATTTGGCCGCTTCCCTCACCGCAATAAAATACTGGGCCGGGTCAGCACTGAGATGGAGCAGGAGTATCTTGACACCCCAGGCAGTGGTTTCTAATGTCCTAAAAAGGCTGCACTACCACAAGAATCACAATGCCCAACAGAAACAGCACCGGCACTTCATTAAAGATGCGGAAGTAGACATGGCTTTTTTCGCTGCGGTCTTCGGCCAGCTGCTTCATATGACTCTGACACATATAGTGATAGCCAATTAACAGCACTACCAGAAAGACTTTTAGCTGGAACCAGGTTTGATGCAGGTAGGCCTCGGGCGCCATAAATACAATCCACAGCCCCAACAGCACAGTTGCAAACATCGAGGGGTTGGCAATTCCATTGTAGAGTTTGCGCTCCATTAGCTTAAAGCGCTCAATGCCAACCCTGTCCTCAGACATAGCATGGTAGACAAACAGACGCGGCAGATAAAACAGCGCGGCAAACCAGCAGATCACTGCAATGATATGAAATGCTAACACCCATTTGTACATATATAGCCTCTTAAACCAATTGGAGCCGTATTGAAATATCTGGATCATCTATTTTGGGGTATTATAGGCGGCCGAACTGATTCTGGATATTTAAAAGCGAGGCAAACAGGTGGTTAAAATCGGTATTGTAGGAGGAACAGGCTATACAGGAGCAGAATTACTGCGCCTATTGGCCGGGCACCCCAATGCTAAGGTTACTGTGATCACCTCGCGCACCGAGGCTGGCATACCAGTGTCAAACCTGTACCCCAGTCTCAGAGGCGTTGTGGATCTGTGCTTTTCTGAACCAGATGTAGATAGCCTTGCCAGCTGTGATCTGGTGTTTTTTGCCACTCCCCATGGTGTGGCGCAAAACACTGTGCCTGCCATTCTGGCCACTGGTACCAAAGTTATTGATCTATCTGCCGATTTTAGAATTAGAGATATCCCGCTGTGGGAACAGTGGTACGGACAGCCTCATGGCGCAGCTGAATTAGTGCCCCAGGCCGTCTATGGCTTGCCGGAATACAACCGCAGTGCCATTCAGTCGGCTGATCTGGTTGCCTGCCCTGGCTGTTATCCTACCAGCGTGCAGCTGGGCTTGATGCCGCTGCTGCAGGCCGGCTGTGTGGATATATCGGATCTGATTGCCAATGCAGCCTCTGGTGTCAGTGGCGCGGGCAGACAGGCCAGTGTCGCCAATCTGCATCCAGAGGTCAGTGATAGTTTTAAGGCCTATGCTGCATCTGGGCACAGGCATCTACCCGAGATTGAGCAGGGTCTGGCAGATATGGCAGGCTCAGAGGTGGGTTTAACATTTGTGCCCCATCTGCTGCCGATTAATCGCGGCATACATACCACCCTGTATGCCAATTTAACAGCTACAGAGGTCGATGTGCAGGCACTGTTCGAGCAATGCTATGCCAACGAACCCTTTGTGGATGTGTTGCCAGCGGGCAGTCATCCCGAGACAAGGTCGGTGCGCGGATCCAATTTCTGTCGCCTCTCGGTCCATCGTCCCGGCAATGGCAAAAAAGTTGTGGTCTTGGTGGTTGAAGATAACCTGACCAAAGGAGCCTCGGGTCAGGCGGTGCAATGTATGAATATTATGTTTGCACTGCCAGAGACTGCCGGGCTGAGCATGGCCGGGATGGTACCCTGATGATTGAGGGTAAGCCTATTGTTATCAATTACCGGCCAGGGCAAAAATATGTACTTATAGCTCTATTTCTGGGGTCTGTTGCTGCGCTGCTTTATCTGGGCAAGCTGTGGGGAACTATGCTCTCCAACCAGCAAATGGATGAGATGGTGCGTCTTGAGGAAAAGACGGTCGAACTGCAGAGTCAGCTTAGTGAAAACTCTGCTGAGTTGAGCCGCGTTGCCCTCAGCGCTGAAGTTGATATGGCAGCATTGGAAAAGAGCCGCCAGGAAATGATTGGGTTGCAACGCCAGATCTATCAGCGGGACGAGGAACTCAAACTATACCGAGAGCTGCTGCAGGATAATAATCAGCCCAATGGCCTGTCGGCGAGTGATCTTAATCTGACTGCCCTTGAGGATGGCCGCATTCGCTATCGTTGGGTGGCCAGGCAAAAGACCGCCAAAATGAAAAATTTAAGCGTCTATGCCGAGATGTGGGTAATAGGACGCCAGGGTGAAGAGGAGGCTACTCTGTCTCTGGCTGACCTTGATGATCAGGTGAAACGATTGCCAATTAAACGGGAATTTAAGTATTTTTCGATCATTCAGGGCATTTTAGAGTTGCCCGAAGGCTTTGAACCTGAGAAGGTGAGGGTCACCCTGAGATATACTTGGATGGATAAATTACAATCCGATCACAAATTTGATTGGAAACTTGAGGAATAAAGCATGTTTGGCATGAAAGACAGCGAGAGCGCAAACCCATTTTCGTCTGGCGCCACTACTCTGATAGCAGAGGGGACAGAGGTTGAAGGAGATCTAAATTTCAAAGGCAATTTGGAGATTCAGGGTACGGTCATCGGCAATATACTGTCTGATGATGAGAATGCGCGGGTGCGAATTCTTCAGGGAGGATCGATTCAGGGAGAAGTATGGGTTTCTCAGGTTGTGGTCAATGGCCATATCAAAGGTGATATTTTTGCCAGCAAGCAGGTCAAGCTGGCTTCAAAAGCCGTGGTTGAAGGCAATATCCACTACAATCTAATTGAGATTGAGCGTGGTGCAGAGGTTGTTGGCAGTTTTGTGCATGAACAGCCGCAGACCAATGTAACGGCATTCCCTAAAGAAGGGCGTGCAGAAGACGGTGCCGAGACGACAAAGAAGGCCGAAAAGCAGTCGATATAAGTAATATAAGCTGACCAGATCGGATGGTTGGATGGTCGGAGGACAGGAAGTAAAGATGTCAGGTATACAAACATTTACACCAACGGCGCTGGAAGTAACTGAACGCGCCGTTGCCAAAGTGCAGAGCCTTAAAGCTGAAGAGGATAATGACGACCTCAAATTGAGAGTCTATGTTACCGGCGGAGGCTGCTCTGGGTTTCAGTATGGCTTCTCTTTCGAAGACAACATGGCCGAGGACGACACGCCAGTATCGCGAGACGGGGTAACCGTGCTTATTGATTCGCTAAGTTTTCAGTATCTCGCCGGTTCTACGGTTGACTATGAAGAGGGGCTAATGGGTTCCCGCTTTATTATCACCAACCCCAATGCCTCTACTACCTGCGGTTGCGGGGCTTCATTTTCGATCTAAGAAGGACATTAGCTATGAAAAGGATTTTCATGTTACTGCTCTTGCCAGCGCTGGCTCAGGCCCTGCCCACAGAGCCAGCCGCCCCTATCGCCACGGAATACGATGCCACCAACGGGTTGATTGCCAGGCTTGATTTTGAGCAGGCCGATCAGATGGTTGAGGCACTGCTGCGTGTAGAAGCCTATTACGAGCAGCAGGGCTTTGCCGAGAGCCACCCGCCTGTGGCTTTTGTAATCTTTGGCCCGCCAGTGGCTATTTTCTTTAAAAATAATTACGCCAAAAATAAGCAGATTGTCGATCTCGCCGCCCGGTTGACGGCATTAAAAGTGATTGATGTCAAAGTCTGTGAGTTCAGCTATCAGGCTGAGGGGCTGGATAGCGACAACCTTCTGCCCTTTGTCAGTACCGTGCCTTTTGGGCCTGACGAGGTCACCAGATTAGTCGAAGAGGAACGCTACAGATACTTCTAGTGCTGCAGGTCTAGCCTCTAGGGTAGATATAGCCCGCCGAGAATCGTCTCCTGTTCGGCGCCGGTCACGGCAGCAATATTTCCAGTGCCAGCTTCCAGCCGCTGTTTGGCTAACCAGGCAAAAGCGCAGGCTTCCACCCAACTGGGATCAAGGCCCAGGGCAATGGTCGAGTCTACTCTGGCCGGTAGCACCGCAGCGAGACTAGCCATCAGCGCGCCATTAAAGGCACCGCCACCACAGATATATACCTCATCGACAGACAGGTCTAGACCATTGATTTCATCGGCAATGGTCTCAGCGGTAAGCTGCATCAATGTAGCCTGAACGTCCTGTGGCGCAATGGCGGGGAGTTGGCTGATTTGTTGCTCTAGCCACTGTTGGTGGAAGGCTTCGCGACCGGTACTTTTTGGGGCGGGCAGCGCAAAAAAAGGATGGCTTTTGAGCTGTTTTAACAGAGTTTTATGGCTGCTGCCTCCTGCGGCCCATTCGCCGTCGGCATCGTAGTCTTTGGCTAAATGTTTATTACACCAGCTATCGAGCAGAAGGTTGCCCGGGCCGGTATCAAAACCGGTGCAGTTTCCCTGGGCGGGTAGAACGGTAATATTGGCAATGCCGCCGATATTAACAATTACCCGATTAAGTTGAGAATCTAAAAATAGCTGGCGATGAAAAGCTGGCACCAGCGGGGCCCCATGCCCCCCCAGTGCCATATCTTTGCGACGAAAGTCAGCGGCCACTGCACAGCCAGTGCGCGCGGCAATAATATTGGGGTCACCAATTTGCTGACTAAAACTGATATTGCCCTGACCTGGAGCAGAGTGGCGCACAGTCTGACCATGGCTGCCAATAGCTGCTACCTGATGTGCACCTATACCCAGCTCAGCCATTAAATTCAACGAAGCCTGGGCAAATAGCTCGCCCATTTGTTGGTCTGTCTCTCCATAGAGCTGAACTGTATCCCTGCCGGGCTGGCAAAGGTCCTGGATAGCCTGCTTTAAATGATCTGGAATATTCTGGCTGAAGGTGCCCAGCAGTGTAAATTCACCCTGATCGAAGCTCACTGCAGCGGCATCAATTCCGTCAATGCTGGTGCCTGACATCAGGCCAATATACAGGTTAGTCATTAGAGACTATTAATTGGCACTTGCATTATTGCGCTGCGCCGACGCGAGCTGAGTCGGCTGCTGATATTCAGCTAGCTTAGCCAGTCTGCTTTTAGTCGCCTTGAGAAAAGCAGCTTTTTCCGCTTTGGCAATGGGCTGAGACTGGGGTAACTTGACGGTGCGGGGGTTTCGATGCCCCCCGTTAACCAGAAACTCATAGTGCAGATGGGGGCCTGTAGCATAGCCAGTTGAGCCTACGGTGCCGATTAACTGGCGCTGCCGCACGGTCTGGCCTTTGCGCACCTTCTTGCGATTGAGGTGCAGATATTTGGTAGTGTAGGTCTGGCCATGCTGAACAAATACATAGTTGCCATTGGCCTTGCTATATCCAGCGGCGATAACCTTGCCATCACCAGCGGAGTAGACAGGTGTACCTCGCGGCGCTGCATAGTCCACGCCTCTATGGGCCTTGATTTTTTTATGGATGGGGTGCTTGCGGCGTAGATTGAACCCTGAACTTATACGGAATATATCCAATGGCGTGCGCAGAAAGGCCTTGCGCATACTGCGGCCCTCAGGTGTGTAGTAATTACTGCGTCCTTTGCTGTTGGTGTAACGCACTGCCTGATAGGTTTTTCCGCGGTTAGTAAAGGAAGCGGCGATAATATTACCTGTCTCCAGCTTTTCACCTTCCAGGTATCTGTCTTCGTAGGTGAGAGAGAAAGAGTCTCCGCGGCGGATATCAAAGACAAAATCAATATCCCAGCCAAAAATATTGGCCAGTTCCATAATAAGCTTGTCGGGCAGATTGGCCTGTTTTCCTGACATATAGAGAGAGTCTTTAATAACACCCTCTCTATAGCTTAGCAGAACCTCTGGTTGACGCAGTTTTTGCTCGGCAATGTAACTGCCGTTCTTATAAGTAAAGACATGGCTTTCAAGGGGCGACTTTATATAGTGCAGCTCAGCCAAAAGGCCGTCGCTATTGACGCCGAAGCGGAAAGTCTCGCCAGGATAGAGGTTGCGCAGAGCTTTGCCCGCCTTAGAGGAGGACACTTTATAGACATCTATAGGGCTTAATTTTGCACGCTGAAACAGAGTGGACAGATTGTCGCCACTGGCGACGCGCTGCTCTTTCCAGCTGAGGTCGAAATCGCTGTTCTCTGCAGCCTCAGGCGCTGGCGCCGGCTCTTCAATTAAAATGGCCACGGGCTCAGCTATTTGCCGTTTAACTTCAGTATATTTACCGGGATAGGCGGTCAGAGCGAGCAGGCAGCCGGCCAGAGCCGACGAGACGATAAGATGGCGCCGCGGAAACTCACGAAATATTGAAAGCAAAAAACCGCTGAATTTTTGCAGGATACTCATTGTAGAGGCACGCCAACATTTTCAAATTCGCACAATTTTAGCCTGATTTATTAACAGGTTACAACGATAACCTCGTGCTTTTTGATAAATATGTCGCGCAACGAGCCATAAATTGTCAGCTAATAGGGCCGAATGGCATAAATTCTTGTATTTGGCGCACCAATCTGTAGAGTTGGCGATCCTTGTAATTCAGCAGTGAAATCATTAGCAATGAAGCAGAGTGGTAAGCAGTTAATTGAGCAATTACGTAGCCGTGGTCTGGTCGCGCAGATGTCAGGTGATGAAGAGATCGAAGGGCATTTAGATCAGCCTCAGGTGGTCTACTGCGGCTTTGACCCCACAGCGGACAGCCTGCATCTGGGTCATTTGGTTCCTCTACTGGTGCTCAAACGATTTCAGGAAGCTGGGCATACCCCTATAGCGCTAGTGGGCGGCGCCACAGGCATGATTGGCGACCCCAGCTTTAAAGCTGATGAGCGCAAACTTAATACTCCGGATGTAATTGCTGGTTGGGCCGATAAGATAAAGGGTCAGGTCAGTCAGTTTATTGATTTTGACGCTGCTGATAATGCAGCAATAGTAGTCAACAACCTGGCTTGGACTGCGCAAATGGCTGCGCTGGACTTTTTGCGCGATGTGGGCAAGCATTTTTCAGTCAACAATATGATTGCTAAAGAGTCCGTAAAGCAGCGTATTGACCGCGAAGGCTCCGGCATTTCTTTTACTGAGTTCTCCTATTCTCTATTACAGAGTCTGGATTTCGCTGAGCTGAACCGTCGCTATAGGTGCACGCTGCAGGTGGGCGGCAGTGATCAGTGGGGCAATATAGTCGGTGGTATTGATCTGGCCCGTCGTCAGAATCAGGCTCAGTGTTTTGGTTTAACAGTGCCCCTTATTACCAAAGCCGATGGCACCAAGTTTGGTAAAACCGAAGCCGGGGCTGTGTGGCTGGATGCCAAGAAAACCTCCCCCTACAGTTTTTATCAGTTTTGGCTCAATGTTGCTGATGCCGATGTGTATAAATTCCTTAGCTACTTCACTTTCCTTCCTCTGGAGGAGATTGAGACCATTAAAGCTGCAGACGAGGCCGCCGAGGGGCGCCCTCAGGCTCAGGGGATTCTCGCTCGCGAGGCCACTGCGCTGGTCCATGGCCAGCAGGGTCTCAAGGCAGCAATGCGGATTACCCAGGCACTATTTAGTGGCGATCCAAATCAGCTGTCAGAGCAGGATTTTGAACAGCTGGGTCAGGATGGTCTGCCATTTTCGCAACTATCCGACGCAGATTTGGTCGACAAGCCTCTAACTAATCTGCTGACGGATTGCGGCATGGCCAAAGCTGGACGTGAAGTAAAGGACGCCCTGGGGCGTAATTCGGTGTTTATTAATGGGATTGCCAAGGGCGCTGAAGACAATATGTCTGCCCCGCAAAGCTTCGCCATTGAGCATGCACTTCAGGGTCGCTTCTTTTTAGTGCGTCTCGGCAAGAAGAAATACCACCTGTTTGAGCGTATTTAAGCTCTTTTATCAGCACTTTAAGAGCCGTCTGTAAATAAAACCAAATACTTGTTGACAGTCTACTGCCTGTCTGTAGAATGCGCGCTCCCAACCGGGTGAGCCGCATTGAAAAACGCGGCAAAAAGCAGAAATTTAGCAGCACAATATTTATTTGATTTCTCCTGTTGACATGTTCAATTGCGACGCTAGAATGCGCGCTCCCAACAGCAATGTTGAGACGCAAAATTAGTGTCAGATTTTGAGAGTGAAATTAAAGTTAAATAATTCACTTCGCACTGTTGACAAAGGGTCGGCGTCCTATAGAATACGCCCCCCGCTCAGATGAGCGAATCGTTCTTTAAAAATTTAATCAAGCAATGCGTGTGGGCACTTGCTAATTGATATTGGATAAATATATATCATAGGCAAGTGACTCATCGATTCATTTATGAATGTGATAAGTTCAAACTTATGAAACTGAGATTTTGAATGGTAAAGCAAGTTTTGCGTAACCATTTCCTCGACTTAATTGGAGAGGTTAAACGATTAAACTGAAGAGTTTGATCATGGCTCAGATTGAACGCTGGCGGCAGGCCTAACACATGCAAGTCGAGCGCGAAAACACTTCGGTGTGAGTAGAGCGGCGGACGGGTGAGTAATGCTTGGGAATC
>Ga0206130_10000341_pt1 | contig 80160 bp, 78 predicted proteins | sample Helgoland_Spring_9_FD_148637 | JGI IMG/M metagenome (GOLD analysis project Ga0206130, IMG submission 148637) | Pelagic subsurface seawater microbial communities from Kabeltonne, Helgoland, North Sea - Helgoland_Spring_Bloom_20160512_1 | ecosystem: Environmental > Aquatic > Marine > Epipelagic ... | reverse complement strand
TATTTTTTTTTTGATTTGCTATTTTTACCAATTCACTAACTATTCTATTTGATTTTTCTTTTGTCATTAATTTATTTGTTAATTTATTGAATTCACTATTATTCAATTCATCGTCATCATCATATTCATCGTCATCATCATCATCATCATATTCATCATCATCATCATCATCATCATCATCATATTCATCATCATCATCATCATCATCATCATATTCATCATCATCATATTCATCGTCATCATCATATTCATCGTCATCATCATATTCATCGTGATCATCATATTCATCATCATCATCATATTCATCATCATCATCATATTCGGAATCTTCGGATTTTTTTATAATTTTATTTGGAAATCTAATAATAATAGTCGACCGTTTTTTATAAGGTTTAAGCGATTTCTTAAATCGTTTAGTATCTTTTATCCGTTTATTCATATATCGGGATGGAAATAAATTAGATAACATTTTTCGATACTCATATATATTAAATAGGGTATCACTATCACTATCACTATTTGGTTCATCTTTTTCAATAATTTCAGAATACTCTCTGGTATTTCGCTTTTTATAACGAGTATTATAGCGATGAGACACTGGTGAACCAGAATCACTAATAGAAGATTCCATAATATAATATTATAATATAATTTTATATTATTATTTTTCAATTTTATATAAAAAAAATTGAAAAACAATCTAAATATTATTTCTATATTATAAGAAGAATATGTCAATAAATGATACTATGGAAAAAAATGCTGCAAAAATTATAGGTATTCAATTTAGTATATTATCACCGGATGAAATTAGGAAAGGATCTGTTGCTGAGATTACTAGTAGAGATACATATATTAATAATAAACCAATTATAGGTGGATTATTTGATCCAAGAATGGGTGTATTAGAGCCAGGATTGATCTGTCCAACAGATGGACTAGATTATATTAATACACCGGGTTATTTCGGTCATATAAATTTAGCCAGACCAGTATTTTATATTCAATATATTAATACAATAATTAAAATAGTCAGATGTATTTGTATTAAATGTAGCAAATTATTAATTAGCAAAGATAAATATAAAGAATTATATAATCTAAATGCAGATAATAGATGGAATCAAATATTTACTATTGCTAGTAAAATTAAACGTTGTGGCGAAACAACCGATAATGGTTGTGGTTGTAAACAACCAACAAAAATTAAAAAAGAAAATCTAGCTACATTAATTGCTGAATGGGATAGTGTTGAGGGACTATCTACAGAAGAAAGCAAAATATCTTTAAAATTAACTCCTGAAAAAATTATTAAATTATTTAGACGAATATCAGATGATGATATGACATTTATGGGTTTTAGTCCTAAATGGTCTAGACCCGAATGGATGGTATGTCAAGTTTTAGCAGTACCACCACCGGCAGTTAGACCATCTATTAAACATGATTCGCAACAAAGAAGCGAGGATGATATAACACATATTATTGTAAATATTATTAAATCAAATAAAACTCTACTTGATAAAATATCACAAGATGCACAAGGAAGTGTTATAGATGATTGGACTACCGTATTGCAATATTATATTGCAACATTAGTTGATAATAAGATTCCTGGTGTGGCTGCTGTTGCTCAACGTTCTGGAAGACCATTAAAATCAATTAAAGAACGTTTAAATGGTAAAACTGGTAGAGTTCGAGGAAATTTAATGGGAAAACGAGTAGATTATAGCGCTCGGTCAGTTATTACCCCTGACCCCCAATTATCAATTCGAGAATTAGGAGTACCATTAAAAATTGCTAAAAATCTTACAAAACCGGTTCTTGTTAATAATAAAAATATTAAATATTTATTAAAATTAGTAAGAAATGGACCGGATATTTATCCTGGTGCAAAAATTTTAGAAAAAAAAAATGGTGAAAATATTTCATTAAGATATATTGATAAAGAATCTATTAAATTACAAATTGGTGATAAAGTACATCGTCATATGTTAAATGGTGATTTTATATTATTTAATCGACAACCAACTCTACATAAAATGTCTATGATGGCACATATTACAAAAATTATGCCACAAGGTGATACATTTCGTATGAATGTTGGTGATACTAAACCATATAATGCTGATTTTGATGGTGATGAAATGAATTTACATCTTCCACAAGATTCAGAATCAGAAACAGAATTAGCGATGTTAGCATCGATACCAAATCAAATTATTAGTCCTGCAAATAATAAATCTATTATTGGCATTTTTCAAGATTCATTATTAGGTTCATATCTATTTACCGATAAAAAAAAACAATTTGATACACGGTTTGCTATGAATTTAATGATTGGAATTAATAAACTAGATATTAATAAATTTCCTAAAAATATGAAAGAAATTTCTAATTTTGATATTTTATCACAAATACTACCACCAATTTCCTTAGATTATAAAACTAAAAAATTTCAAGATTCAGAATCTTATTCTACATCAAATAACGTTATAAATATTAATAATGGATATTATATAAGAGGACATATTGAAAAAGGTGTTTTAGGTGATGGTTCAAAGGGTTTAATACAGAGAATTTATAATGATTATGGACCACTTTCATCTGCTAATTTTATCGATAATCTTCAAAATATTGTAACTGAATATATGAAATATAACTCATATAGTGTCGGTATTAGCGATCTTATTGCTGATGATAAAACTGATAGTGCTATTGCTGATATTATTTCCGAAAAAAAGAAAAGCGTACATAATTTAATAGATGAAACACATTTAGGAATTTTTGAAAATAAAACTGGTAAATCTAATGAACAAGAATTTGAAACAAAAGTTAATAATATACTAAATCAAGCATCGTTAGAAGCTGGTAAAATTGGCAGGTCAAATTTAGATAAAAATAATCGATTTGTTATTATGGTGAATGCCGGTTCAAAAGGTAGTGATCTTAATATTGCTCAAATGATATCATGTCTTGGACAACAAAATGTTGATGGAAAAAGAATCCCATATGGTTTTGATGATCGCACACTTCCACATTATAATAAATATGATGATTCACCATCTGCTCGTGGATTTATTGAAAATTCATTTATTGGAGGATTAACTCCTACAGAATTATTCTTCCATGCAATGGGTGGAAGAGTTGGTCTTATTGATACTGCTGTTAAAACAAGTCAAACTGGGTATATTTCTAGACGATTAATTAAATCATTAGAAGATCTAATGGTGCATTATGATATGACAGTACGAAATAATAAAAATAAGATTATTCAATTTTCATATGGTGATGATAATTTTGATCCAATAAAAGTAGAATTTCAAATGATTCCATTAGTACAAATGTCATTAGAAGATATATATAATCATTTTCAAATTTCTTATAATACAAAAGATAAGGTAATCCTGGAAATTTTTACAAATGATATTCAGAAACAATATAGAAGCCAAAAAGCTTTATTAAATCAAAAAATTAAATCATATATTGATTATATGCTTATTGAAAAAAATAGAATAGTTAAAAATGTATTTAAAAATATTTATAATAAACAAGTTCATTTACCGGTTGCTTTTACATATATTATTAATAATATAGTAGGACAATTTAATCTAAATATTAATTCACAGGTTGATATATCTCCTCTTGAAGCATATCAAATGATAGAAGATACATATAAAATATTGGAAACATCGGCATTTATTAAACCAAATGATTTATTCAAAGTATTATATTATTTCTATCTTTCACCGAAACAATTATTAGTTATAAAACGATTTAATAAAAATGCCTTAACTTATTTACTTGATACAATAGTTAAGAAATATAAACAATCAATTGTTAATCCTGGAGAAATGGTTGGAATTATTGCTGCTCAATCGATTGGCGAACCAACTACCCAGATGACACTTAATACATTTCATTTTGCTGGTGTTGCGTCGAAATCGAATGTAACTCGTGGTGTTCCAAGAATCGAAGAAATTTTGGCATTATCTGAAAATCCTAAAAATCCTTCTTGTACAATCTATTTACCAAAAGAATTAGAACATAATCAAGAGGAAGCACAAAAACTTATTAATCATATTGAACATACTAAATTACGTGATATTGTTCAAACTATCGAAATTTGTTTTGATCCGGATGATTTTAATACATTAATTGAAGTTGATAAACCTATAATTGATCAATATAAAGAATTTAGTGAGTTATTAGATGATTGTATTGATAATAAAGTTGCGGATAATAAGCAAAAATCAAAATGGATTATTCGCATGGAAATGAATAAAATCGAAATGTTAGATAAAAATATTACAATGGAAGATGTACATTTTGCTTTAAAATATACTTATCAAAATGATGTATTATGTATATATTCAGACTATAATTCTGACAGTTTAATTTTCAGAATTAGGTTAAATAATATTTTAAAAAATAAAAAGAAAAATCAACAAACATATACACTAGATCAATCTGATGAGATATATATACTTAAAAATTTTCAGGATGAATTACTTGACAATTTAATTTTACGAGGAATAAAAAATATTTCGAATATACTATTAAGAAAAATTACTGATTCATTGGAAGAAACTGATGGTAATTTTAATAAAAAAGAAATATGGGTATTAGATACGGTTGGTAGTAATTTGTTAAAAATCTTATCATTAGATAATATTGATGTTAATAATACTGTATCAAATAATATTCAAGAAATATATAGAGTATTAGGAATCGAAGCTGCAAGACAATCTATATATAATGAATTAGTTGAAGTAATTGAATTTGATAGTACATATATCAATTATCATCATCTGAGTATTTTATGTGATAGAATGACCTGTAATTCTACTATGACATCAGTATTTAGACATGGTATAAATAATGATAATATTGGTCCTATTGCAAAAGCATCATTTGAAGAAACTCCCGAACAATTTTTGAAAGCAGCACGACATGCTGAGTTAGATAATATGCGAGGAGTATCCGCAAATATTATGTGTGGTCAAGATGGATATTTCGGAACAAGTAGTTTTAATGTATTGTTAAATATTAATGAAGTAATTAAACATCAAGAAAGTGAAAAGTTTGATATTAAAAATAAACAAAAGTTAATTGAAAACGAATTTGGTGATATAGTAGATCCAAATGACCCATGTGGAATTAATAATATATCAATACCAACAAATATTAATACTATTACACAAGTTGATTTAGGTGAAGATGACGATTATGATCCATTTGATTAATTGTAATATATAAATAATGAATTATTTTGATATATTTTTTATATTAATATAAAATATGTCTATATTCGCAGAAATTTTATGTAAACAATTTCCAAATATACAATCTCCATCTGTAAATAATTATTTTATTAATCAATTAAATATTTCTTATCAACATAATAAATTATATTATAATGCAATTAAATTAATATATAATATTTATTTTTTACCATACAAAAATATATTGAAAAATAAATTTTATATATTTAATATTATTATTTTAAAAAATAAGAATATATTTAATTTTGAAAAAGAATTTTTTTTATTAGAATTTTATAAAGCACAAAAAACCTATTCTGCATTTCGAAAATTAGCTATTATATATAAATTTAAATATTATAAAAAATTTGAGATAGACATGGATTTATGTTTTACAAAATTCTCTGATTTGAATACATCCATATTAATAACTTTATTAGAAAATAATATTATATATAAATTTAGATTGTCTGATTTAATAAATATTATAAATAAATCACTCATAAATTCTCCTGATTTTTTTGCCAGTCCACATGAAATTCGTAATCCATATACAAATTTACCTTTCTCTTTATCAAATTTATATAATATATATTTTAAACTTAAAAAATCTAATCTTATTATGCCAATATTGTTTGATTTATATTTTAGATCTAATTTTAATCTAGATAAATTTAAAAATGAAAATGAATGTTTTATTCGAGATAAATATATAGATTATTTTATTAAAAGTGGTTCTATCAACGAACATTATGAATATATAATGAAAATGTTTTATGTTTATCATAATTTTATTTATTTTACCATTCATCCTTTATTTCCAAAAAAATCAATTGCAAAAGTATTTAAATCCTATTTGAAATCATTTTTATTACGTGAATATTCTCTTAATCCTAACATTAGAGATAAATATCATATACATTTAGAATATAAACTTGCTTTATTCTCTCAATTAAATCCAGATTTTGGTAAAAAAATATGGATTAAAAAACGTAGAAATAATCAACTCAAATTATATTATTATTTTAATGATAATGTAAATGAAACATCTAATTATACTAGCATAAATACTAATATACCATCTTTTTTAATTCGATCAGAATAATATAATGACAATAATGAAAATAATGACAATAATGAAAATAATGACAATAATGAAAATAATGACAATAATGAAAATAATGACAATAATGAAAATAATGACAATAATGAAAATAATGACAATAATGACAATAATGACAATAATGACAATAATGACAATAATGATAATAATGATAATAATGATAATAATGATAATAATGATAATAATGATAATATTGATAATAATGTTAATATTGATAATAATGTTAATATTGATAATGATGACAATAATTTAGTAGATGAATATAATAACTATAATTATAACGACAACAGTTCTAATACCGATACTGAAAGTGATCATGAATATTTCGAAAATAATTATACCGAAAATACATATATTGAAAATGATAATTACAATTATAATAATAATTCTATTTAATTTTCTTACTATAACCAGGCTAGTAATTTACTTTATTTTCTTTTTATTTCTTTTATTTTTAAAAAAAATTGATTTAAAGATAAAGCATATTATTAAACTATCAATAGCGCAATGGCACAGACAAACACACAAAAGATGATTATTAATGGTACTGATTTTAATGTCGAGAAGGATTATATTTATACAAAACCAAAAGCCAATGCTTCTGGTGGAAAAAGTATTGGTATTATTAATAAAGAGTCTATGAAAGGACTATATATTAGCACACCCCTAATGCTTACCTGGGGCGTTAATGAATATACTGATGATAAATCTGGTCGTAAAACATATGATATGTCATTGCAATTTCCAAAAGAAGAATATACTACGCCTCCAGTTCAAAAATTTCTTCAAAATATGATTGCTTTTGAAAATAAAGTCAAAGGTGATGCTATTACAAATTGTAAAGATTGGATGAACAAAGCAAAAATGTCATCTGAAGTAATTGATGCTTTGTGGACTCCAATGGTTAAATATCCAAAAGATCCAAATAGTGGAGAACCAGATTATTCGCGTGCTCCCACTTTGAGAATTAAATTTCCATTGTGGGATGATAAATGGAATTGTGAACTCTATGATATGGAACAGAAACAAATCTTCCCTAATGATCATGGACTATTTCCAACTGATTTAATCGCAAAAGGTACTAATGTTGCTACTGTTATTCAATGTGGTGGTCTATGGTTTGCGAATGGTAAATTTGGTATGACATGGCGACTTGTTCAAGCCGTCGTTAAACCAAAAGAATCTCTTCAGGGGAAATGCTTCATTAGTCTTTCAACTAATGAAAAAGAAGTTATGAACAAGTCATCTGTTGGTGCCGATAGCGATGATGAAACAAATAATGAAGTTGATTCAGTTCAAGTAGTTGATTCGAGTGATGATGAAATGGAAGCGGCTCCGGTCACTCCACAGAAAGAAGTTCAGGCGGAAATTGAAGCGGCTGCTCCTCCACCTGCCCCTAAGAAAAAAGTTGTCCGTAAGAAAAAGACAGTTGATGAATAGATAGATAGATAAGATAGATAGATAGATATATATAATATAAATTATATACATTTTTTTTTGAAATGTATATAAATATTCGCTTTATAATATTGATAAATTTTTATTTAAGATCAGTAAAATATATATCAACATATATATTTCCTCTATTTTCTATATTATATATATTTTTTGTATCAATGTATGATATACCTTCACTTATAAAACTATATCTTTGATAATATATTATGTATAATTTATTTATTGGTATTTCATATTTTTTCTCTCCAATATTAATTATTATACTATCATTTTTTAAAATACTTTTTACTTCGGTTGATAAACTTACATATAAATTATTATAAGGGTCCAATGTTATATAATCGGGCAATTCGGGCTCACAATTAATAATTAATAAATTATTTGATAATTCATATATTAATTCATGATGCCACATTGGAATATAATATATATCAGAATTATATGTTAATTTATATATATCATTATTTATTAAATTATCTAATGTTGGATTTATTATCTCTATTATATCATCTTTAATATGTTCTTTAATTATAAAATTAAATTTATTTAATGTATCTTTATTTATATGTAATATATCAGAATATTCAGTTATAAATTTATTAAATCTTAATAATGTACTCTTTGAAAAATGATTTAATAATTCTATAGTTAATTCTGAATATTTATTATTTATTATTGATATTAATTCTTGAATATTTGTATCTTTGTTTAATAATCCATCTAAAAATTTATCTAATATATTTATATAACTTTTTTCATCACTTGTATTCAAATTATTATTTTTATTATTTTTATTATTTCTATTATAATTATTTAAATAATTATAAGCTTCCAATATTTCACGAAATCTATCATTTGCATCCGAATCTTTATTTTTATCTGGATGATATAATAAAGCTTTCATATAATATTTTTGTTTTAAATCTTTTTCTGTAAAAATTTTTGATAAATCTAATATATTACATGCGTCATTATAATTCATTTACTGATGCTGTTATATATAATATATATCTCTCTAAATGATAGATTGGTCTATAATTATTATTATATAACTTGAAAAAATTATATGTTTCTATTAAAATATTATTTAGTTTTTTTTTGTCTATTTTCTCTTTCTCTATTAATGATTTTAATATATACAAAATACAATTATATATATTATGATTATAAATACAAATCTCATATAACTTTTCACGCAAATTAATAAATTTTATTGTATCAATATTTAAAATATTTTCAATAATATTATCACATATAGATTTATATTGTTCAAATATACCCAAAATATCTTTTTTATTCTTTTTATCTTTTATATCTTTTATATTTAATATTAATGATATATCATCATTAATTGTAAAATTAGTTTTAAAACATTTATTATAACTTGTACGTACTGGTCTTTTTAACTTTATATGTTTACAATAATTTATAATATTATCTGGAATAAAACTTATATGTTCTGTTATTAAAATGAACTTTATTTGAATATCTGTATTATATAATATTTGCATATAACTATAAAAATTTTCTAATAATTCATTATGTATTTCATGAAAATATTTACATAATATTATTCCATTTTTTTCATTTTTTAAAGATATTATATCTATTATTTTATTATAAATTTCATACCATAATAATTTCGCATTACAACCTAAATTTGACATATCAATCTCATAATGTATATCACTTATCTTAATATAATAAACATTTTTGTTAAATGTTAATTCTATCTTTTTTTCATATTTTAATTTTGAAGCACTAAAATTTTTTATTAACATAAGCGATTGACTATATTTACCTATACCAGGTGGTCCATATAATATTATATTATCTAATTTTGAAAAATCATTTTCAATATATTCAGTTTTAATTAATGGATTATTTATGCAAGAATTTATATATTCACTAAAATGTGTCTCATTATATTTCATTATATTATAATATAAATCTTATTTTTATATAGAACTTAAATATATATTATCTTTACATATAGTTATATGAATGAATATTATATTAAATATTAATTCCATATCAAGTAATAACATATATTTTTATGATTCTGTAAAAAATACTATTATAAATAATAGCAATTTTATTAAAATTACTTATTCTAATAATTATTTTATATTAAATGGAATATATATTAAAATTACCATACACAAAAATTCTAAAAATGACACTATCTTAGATAAAATAAATAATTTAGAAACTCTAATTTTATCGTTATATAATAATAATAAAATATATAATTATAAAATTATTGATCAAATCAATTATTTAATCACAAAACTAAATAATTCTAATAAAGATATCATTAATTATATACTAAAAATATCGGGAATATGGGAAACTGATTCTAATATTGGACTTACATATAAATTTATATTAATATAAATATATATTTAATATATTTATACATAACATAATGTCTGAAATTTCTAATACATCTAATACTTCTAATACATCTAATACATCTAATACATCTAATACAGACTATATTTCTCAATATTTAAATAAAAATTCGGATGATTTAAATACTTGTGAAAATTTATATATTGAATGTACTGAAAAATATAATTCTAATTTAAATGATTCCTGCAATTGTTTAATATTATATAGTCGATGTAGAAAATATTTAAAAGTTTAATCATAATATAATTAGTATTAATTATTATGATTGAATTAACCGATTATAATACTTGTCTAATATGTTTACAAAATATTAGTAAAAATGAAAAAATATTACCTTGTTGTAATACATATTATCATAGAAAATGTATAAAAAAATGGATTCGCAGAAAAAAATCTTGCCCTCATTGCAGAAATATTATTAATAATCTTAATGATGAACTTGATGAACATGAACAACATAATGATGATGAACATGACCAACATAATGATAATGATGATGTATCAATCAATATTATTGACCATCCCATTGAAAATACAAATAATGAAATATCAGATGTTAATTATGTTATTCTTGGTTATAATATATGTCTTGCCATATTATTTATTTTTATTGAAATTGTTGTTATATCATCTGCTGTTATATTATTTGTATTATATTTATTTCATAATTAAATATTCATTTTATATGTTTCATTTATCCAATCTTTAATTGTATTAATATCACATTTTTTATAATCATCCTTAAATCCATTTAATTTTAAAAATTTTGGTTTTACCATTTTTTTAGTCTTATAAAATATATAATCTCCATATTTTCCTTTTCTAATACTTGAATCTTCTGTAATTTCTCTAACTAAATTTGTATTTATTGAGTTTTCAATTAACTCTATAATATCTTTCAAAACTATATCTCTTTCTTTAATTTTTATTTCATTAATTGATTTTTTATTATCACCCCAAACAACATATAATCCAAATTGTCCGCTTTTTAAAAATAAATCTTCTTTTTTATATACTCCTAATTTTTTATTTAAATTTGTATCTTCTACTATGTCTTCCAATAAATAATCTCCATTTCGTAATTTATCCAAATCTATATTTTTTTTTACTGCTTTAAATTTTACTACATTTTCTTCTGATAGATTTTTTTGCGTATATTTAATAACCGGACCATGTTTACCTATCATATAAATATGTTCATCATCTATTACTATATCTTCTTTATTATCACGACCTTCATTGACTAATGTTTTATTAATTTCCATTAAACAATCTTCGCATAATTCATAATATTTTTTTTCGCCTTTTGCTATTATATCTAATATATCTTCCATATTTTTTGTATATTCATATTCAAATAATGTATCATATGTTTTTAGGAGAAATTCTAATACTATAATACCAATTGGTTGTATAACTAATTTATTTTTTTCATTTCCAAACTCTCTTTTTGTTTCTATTTCTAATATTTCATCATTTTCTAATTCAAAATCGGTACAGATAAGCGTTTTACCTTTAATATGCTCCTTCTTAATATATTCCTTCTCTTGAATTTTTTCTACAAGAGATGAGAATGTTGATGGACGCCCAATTCCTTTTTGTTCCAATAATTGTACTAATTTTGCTTCTGTATAGTGAGTCTTTAAATCTTTGATTGTTAATTTACATACCATTTTTTTATATTTAACTACTCCTTTCTTTATTGTTTGTAAATAACTATAAATTGGATTTATTTCTTCATATCCATTTACATATTTCCATCCTGGAAATACTATTTGTTCTGTTAAATATTTATATTCATATTTTTTCGGCGCAGAAATCTTTGCCGAAAAAATATTATATAATGCATCCGACATACAACTTTCTACTGTATTTCTCCATATCATTCTATATAATTTTAATTCTTTTCCATTAAAATCTGTATTTTCTTTAGGAAGATTATCTATCTTAATATTTGTTGGACGAATTGCCTCATGTGCTTCTTGCGGAGAAGGAATATTTTCATCTACTTTTTTTTTTGATTTACTTTTTTTCTTACTTTTGTTATCATCATCTTTCTCTTCTGAATTATCACTATTTTTACGCAATAATTTATTTGGATCATTTTCCTTATTTCCATATTTATTTATTATATACTCATTCGCTTTTTCCATAAATTCTTTACTATAAACTTTACTATCTGTTCTCATATATGTAATATATCCTCCTTCATATAATTTTTGGCATATTTGCATTGTCTCTTTTGGTGAAATATGCAATTCATTATTCGCACTTTGCTGAATCCCACTTGTTGTAAATGGTTGTGGTGCTTTTCTAATAGATTCTTTTGGTTTCTCACAACTTAAAATATGTTCATGTTCTGTTGTTTCTTCTAAAAATTCTATCATTTCATCTTCATTGTTATACAAATTATTAAGTATAAAAGGTAGATTTTTATCTGTAAAATATCCTGTTGTATTATATACCTTTTTTCCTGGTGAATTATCTATATCTTTTTGATTATCATATATTAAACGAATCGCTGGCGTTTGGCACCTTCCTGCTGATAATCCTTTTTTTGTTCGAGAAATATTTTGCCATAATACAGGTGATATCTTAAATCCTACTAATAAATCTAATATTTGTCTACCTTGTTGTGCATTTACTAAATTCATATTTAATCGTGTTGGTGTTTTTACTGCTGCTTTTAGCGCAGATTCTGTTACTTCATGAAATATAATTCTTTTCGTATGTTCAACCGATAAATTAAATAATTCGCAAATATGCCACGCGATTCCCTCACCTTCTCGGTCATCGTCTGTAGCTAAAATTACTTCTTTCGCATTTGTTATCATATTTTTAATTCTAGTTATTTGTTGTGTTTTTTTTTCTATTGGATTAAATTTTGGTTTAAAATTATTTTTAATATCTATATCTTTGAGAGAAGTCAGTTCTTGCAAATGCCCATAACTTGCTATACATTTATATCCTTGACCTAGATATTTTTCGATTTTATCACATTTTGCAGGTGATTCTACTATTAATAAGCTATATGCCATAACGAGATGATATCCATTAAACCACAACATTTATTTTATTTCAATTTTATCAATTGGAAATCTCCTCAAATAAAAAAATATATATATTTAATATATATTTAATATATATTTAATATATCTTTAAAGTTTTTAACTATAATATAAATCACGCAATTTAACCATAATTTCTCCTGCAATATTTTGTCCATCAAATTCTGGAACTCTCGAACCCCAATAATTATCATCTTCTGTTTTATATACTATAATTCCAGTTGTTGACATCAAAACTTTTTTAGCTTCTTTATTCTGGTCAAACTTCTCTGAAATTAATACTAACATTTCAATATATATATTTTTCTCGTCTTGTTTCGATAAATCTACTGTATCGTAATATGCTTCCATTACCGTAGAATATACTTTCGCATTTTTAGAAACCAAAAATGGTGTTTTTGAATCTAAACTTAATATTTCATGTTCTTCGTCTGATACATAAATTGTAAATGTATCAGCATTTAGTTTTTCACAAAAAATATTAAATTCTTCTATTTCACTACATGAAGCAGCATCTTCACCCGTTTGTTTTTGAATAAGTAATGGCATATTGTTTGCTTTTTATAAAATATTATATTTATAAAAAGCCATTTCAATTTAATTATATATTTTCTTTTTTTTTATATTCATGCCAACTTATTTCTCTCGATGGTAGTGCTTTTTTTTCTGTTTTCTTATTTTTTTTATTTCGTTGTTCTTCAATTGCATCTAATTTTTCGGATTTTTTTAAAGCACTATCTACATATAACTCTTTTAATAATTTTCCAACTAAAAATGACCCTTCATGCTGATCAATTTCACTATTTTCTATTTTTTTTAACACTACAAGAAATTTATATAATATTTCCAAGTCTATTTCATCTTTTTTCACTTTATTATATATATCAGTATAATTATTATATAAAAAATCACATTTTGATAAACACATCTGATTAAATTCATTTGGGTTCGATTTTGCTAATCTACTATATTTACTTTTTAATAAAATCATCGTTCTAACTTGTTCTTTTATTTTATCACTATGTTTATTCCCTCGTATAATTGGTGTTTGATCTTCTACATCATTGGCATTTATCATTCTTTGTAAATTTAAACGATCCTCATTACTTAATACCGAATTCATTATTTATATTTATAAATAATATATTTTATTTAATATAATATTTATATAATTACATTTAATTAAATATCATTTTGAAAACTGGTCGTCTGCGTCTGCGTGGTCTTGGAAGTTGTGATTGTAATTCTGGTTGTGGTTGTGATAATGTGTTAAATACTTCAAACCATTTAATTTCTTTAGATTCTGAGTTTTCTTCTGGCTCTGGCTCTGGTTCTGGTTCTGGCTCCGGCACTGGTTCTGGCTCCGGCACTGGCTCTGGTTCCGGTTCTGGTTCTGGCTCTGGTTCTGGTTCTGGCTCTGGCTCTGGTTCTGGCTCTGGCTCTGGTTCTGGTTCTGGCTCTGGTTCTGGTTCTGGCTCTGGCTCTGGCTCCGGCTCTGGCTCTGGTTCTGGCTCTGGCTCTGGTTCTGGTTCTGGTTCTGGTTCTGGTTCTGGTTCTGGCTCCGGCTCTGGTTCTGGCTCTGGTTCTGGTTCTGGTTCTGGCTCTGGTTCTGGTTCTGGTTCTGGTTCTGGTTCTGGTTCTGATTCTGATTTTAACTCTGGAGTTTTAGGGTCTTCTTCCAGATCAGACTCTAATTTCTTTCGTACTTTTTTAGCAGATTTTTTTTCTTTTGATAAATTACCCATATTTATATATTATATAATTATTTTTTATATTTTTACTAGTTTTTGGATTGTTTCTTTTTTGGATTGTTTCTTTTTGGATTGTTTCTTTTTGGATTGTTTCTTTTTGGATTGTTTCTTTTTGGATTGTTTCTTTTTGGATTGTTTCTTTTTTTTTATATTAAAATGTTTTAAACTATAATTTAGCATTTTCATATTATTTCTTTCATCGTTGTATTCATCTACTAAATTATTATTTTTTATAATTCTTATTGTAGGATATCCTTGTATATTATTTAAACCGTTTGATTCTATATCTGCTAAAGCATCAGCATGAATACTTACAACACCGATATCACCATCATAGTTTTTTTTTAATATATTTGCAAATTTATTCCATTCAGGTTCCAGTTTTATACAATGACCACAATTAGGGTGGAAAACTTTTACAATTAATGGTAAATTTTTTGTTTTATTATGAAAATTTATACCTTCTGTCGGACCTATATGTATTACTTTAACCATTATATATATACACTTTAAAAAAAGTTTAATTTAAATTTTAATCAACAATTTTATAAAGTTTTTTTAAAGTTTATATATATATGAATAATCTTAATATAATATTAATAATATTATTAATTGGATTAATATTTTTTGTATTAAATAATCAATGTCCTTTATTTGAAGGTTTTGATCAAAGCCAATGCCCGAATTCACTAATACAAAATAATGATTCTATTTATTTAAAAAATACTAAATTAGCAAATATACCCGGAGTAAATCCTGTTAAATTTAATAATTTACAAGATTATGTAGAATATACACATTGGCAACGGAGTCAAAATATGTATTGTCCTGTATTATCTTTAGAACATGAAGAGAGTAATTCTATGTATAAACAAGAACCTCCATCCGCAGATTTATTAGCGGGAATAACACCAAATGATACACGGGGTTCTATATTTGGTCCTGTATCGAAATTATTAGATTCTACACGAAACGATCCACCATATAATAAAAATTCATATCCTGGGATTGATCAATTAAATCAATATATTGGAGTTGAAACACCTTTAGACCAAATGAGTCAAGATATAAATGGAATTAGCCCAAATCCAATGGATTCAAATTGGGGCGGCGGAAGCTTTACTCAAAATTTAGTAAATAAAGGTTATTATGGTGATAATAATGTTAGTATTAAAACTGCATAAGAAATTCTTTCAATGCTGTTATTGATGTTTTATTTATTTTTCGCACACCATTCTTACATTCTATTTTAAAATCATCTAAACAATTTTCTTCCTTTTCTAATATATCAATTAAATTTTTAATGGTTTTATATTTTTCCATTAAAGATTGTGCAACTGTCATACTTACACCTGGTATTTGTGCTAACATTATTTCCCCAATATTTTCTCTCGTTATATTTGATTTTTTTGTACATTTAATTGAGCAAGTATATTTTTGTAAAGGAGAAGGGGACACCCCGTCAACCCCGATAGGCGAAGTAGAGTCTCCAATATTAAGCGTAGCTTGGGGGTTTAATGGTGGTGTCGGGGTTGAATGGGTGCCCCCTTCCCTTAATTTATCCATAAATCGTATAATATATTCAGCAGTATCTAACCATCCATTTGCATGAAGTAGAGAGAAACCTTTTTTATAAGATAATGAAAACATTGCAGAATATAATGTCTTACGCATAGTTTCATTATTTTTTCTAGTAAAATCTAATAAATTACCTTCTATAACATAAAATATATTATGATTATTGAGAGACAGTTGCGATAATCTATATGATTGTTCCTTATATCTACCATCTTTAATACTTGACATTAAATCTGCTATTGTTTTTCTCTCAAAAATCATCATAATTTCATTATTATTATTTTTAATTATAAAATCTCCAATATCTAAATTGCCAGTTTCTATATTTGATACTCTAGAATTCAATAATTCTAGAAGCCCTTTTGGTTCTCTACTGTCAGCATATAATTTCATTATTATATATAGTATTTATCATTATTTTAAATACTATATATTATATATATTTTATGCATTTATATGTAGATAAATCTCATATTTTATATTCTAATTAAGTCGATTTATATTTTTTTTTTCTGGTTCATCAGGTTTAATGAATACCGGTTTTTGTCCGCAAGCATTATATTCACCATTTTTATATTGTTCAAGTACCATATAAGCACTACCTGGTCCTGTAAATTCCGAAGATAAAGTATTATTTTCAGATTCCGACATATATATAATAATAATAATAATCTTTATTTTATATCATATTTAAAAGTTATTAATTTGAATTTTATTTTTATTATTTGAATTTTATTTTTATTATTTGAATTTTATTAATTTTATTTATGACTGAAAAAAATGATTATTCTATAAAAAAATATTTATTAGCGATTTCAGTCTTTTCACATAAATTTTAATTTATACTGACTAAAATTTTTTTTTTTATTCTCAAATCGAAATTTCAAAATTGGACATACTTTCTATGTCCAATTTTCAAAAATGAAATAAAGAATTAAAAATTTCTTCAAAAAACACTTAATTTCAGTTTTAAATGATAATGGTTAGAATTATCTGATTATAAAAGATTTTTTTGTTATTGAAAAAAAATTTATATAAAAAAAATAATTTAGGGGTTTTTTAGTCATTCATAATATAGATGACTTTGAATGACCAAAAAAACGCTATAAATAAATATAAATATATTTGTAAAAAGTGTAGCTTTTATAGTAATAATAAAAAAGATTTTTATCGACATTTGGACACTGCAAAACATAAAAAGCTAAAAAATGATGAAAATGATGACCAAAAAACGCAAAAAACCCCATTTATATGCGAATGTGGAAAAATATATAAATATAAGCAGGGATTATCATCTCATAAAAAAAAATGCACACAAATAATTACAACGTCAGATGTTAAAATCGAACCAAATGTTCATGAATTAATAATGAAATTAATAACTGATAATCAGGAGATGAAAAAAGAGAATCAAGAATTGATACATAAATTAGTTGATCAACAACAACAAATGACGGATTTAATACCAAAAATTGGTAATAATAATACAACAATTAATAACAAACATAAATTAAATATAAATGTATTTTTAAATGAAAAATGTAAAGATGCGTTAACGATGAATGAATTTGTAGATGGTATCGAAGTATCAATGAAAAATTTACTTACAACGAAAGATAAAGGGTTAAGTGAAGGTTTATCGAATATTATAATGGATAATATGAATAAACTTTCTCTCTATGAAAGACCTATACATTGTACAGATAAGAAGAGGGAAACATTATATATTAAAAATGAAGAATGGGAAAAAGATGATAATAAAAAACAAGTTAATGAACTAATAAGAAAAGTTGAAAATAAACAAATGAAAAATATTAAACAATGGACAGATGAACATCCAAATTATATGGAAAATGAAAAATTACAAGAAGAATATATTAATTTAGTTCGAAGTTGTACTAGTTCCATCGATGCATCAAAAGATAAAATTATTCGCAAAATGTGTGATAATGTTTATATTACAGACAATAAATAATAAGATAAGGAGATACCTGTTAAATATATTGTTTTATAGAGAAGGGGTTTAATAAACTGATATTATCCCTTATTTATTTAAACGTTGTTTTGGGGGTTTAAGGGGGGTTCCCCTTATCCCTTATAAAATTGAAGCAAAAATAATATAGATATAAATGATATATCTATATTAAATGCCACAGTGGCAATTCAAATTATTTGAATTTGACGTTAAAGATGATTATGATAAAAATATAGAATATGTTGCAGGAAAAGATAATAAAAGATTTATAGTTCAAATGTTTGGAATAGATGAATCTGGTAAAACCGCGTCTATTTTTGTTAAAGGGTTTGACCCATTCTTTTATGTAAAAGTAGGTGATAATTGGAATAACTCGGATAAAATGGAATTAGTAAGTTATGTAAAAAAGGAATTAGGTTCTTATTATGAAGATTCATTATATAAAGCAAAAATAGTAAAGCGACATAAATTATATGGATTTGATGATCACAAATTATATACATTTATACAATTAAAATTTAAAAATACTCAGGCTTTAAATAAAGCAAAAAATCTTTGGTTTAAAGATAAAATAATAAACGGTATATTTGAAAGAAAATTAATAAAAGGAGGCATAATAGTAAAAGATACACCGGTGGAATTATATGAAACACAAATACCACCATTGTTAAGAATGTTTCATATACAAGAAATTAGTCCATCTGGATGGATTGCTTTATTACCAGGTAGTTATACGGAACATACAAAAAAAACTACTACTTGTGATTATGAATTTTCATTAAATTATAAACATATAAGACCTATACCAAAGAAAGAAACAAGAGTTCCATATAAAATATTAAGTCTAGATATTGAGGCATCTAGTAGTCATGGTGATTTTCCGTTACCAAAAAAGAATTATAAAAAATTGGCAACAAATATAGTTGATATAATTACTACAACAGAAGCAACAAATGAATTATTGCAAAAATGTATTTATACAGCATTTGGATTTGATAATTATAGTGATATAGACAAAGTATATACAAAAAAATCGGTAAAATCGTTGGATGAAATTAAAGAAATATTTAATGAATGGATCAAAGTATATCCGGCAAAATATGCTAAGATGAAAGAATTAGATAATGAATTAAAAAATCAATTAATTGAAGAAGAACTAAAAAAAGCAGAAGAAGAATCTGATGATGAATTGGATAAATACGATGATAATGCAGACTCATCAACAGTAGAAACATTTGCATTTAAAAAACCCAAAAAAATTATTAAAAAATATACAAAAAAAGAAGCAACAATGCTTGATATGTTAAATGACCCAGATGCCGAGCGTGAAACAAAAATTCAAGAATTAACAAATACATTAACTATCCATTTTCCAGAAATAGAAGGAGATAAAATTACATTTATTGGGTCAAGTTTGCGTCTAGATGGTAAAGAAAAACCATATCTTAGACATTGTATAGTAGTTAATACATGTAAAGAGATAAATAATGCGGTTGTTGAAAGTTATTCTACGGAAAAGCAAGGATTATTAGCTTGGACAGCATTTATTCAACGAGAAAATCCAGATATAATTATTGGATATAATATTCATGGTTGGGATTGTGGATTTATGTATGAAAGATCGAAAGAGTTAAATTGTACAAAGCAATTTCTGCAATTATCGCGTAATAAAAATGAAATTTGCTTGAAAAAAGATTGGAAAACTGGAAAAGAAACAATTGAAGAAAATACTTTGGTAATTGCTAGTGGGCAATATGATATTAAATATTTTAAAATGACGGGGCGATTACAAATAGATTTCTTAAATTTATTTCGTCGAGAATATCAATTATCATCATATAAATTAGATTATGTATCAGGATATTTTATTGGTGATATAATTAATGAAATTATTATAAATAAAAAAGAGGTGGAAGATGGAAAAATAGAAATTACATCTACAATTAAAACTAAGAATTTAATTGGGTTAGAAAACGACGATTTTATTGTAATTGAACAGATTGGTCATACAACCGATGTATATGAGGGTGGAAAAAAATTTAAAATTAATAATTTACAAAAAGATTCGTTTGATATTTCTGGAGAAATATGTCCTGATAAAACCAAAACTTTAAGATGGTGTTTGGGTAAAGATGATGTAACACCACAAGATATTTTTACATTAACGAATAAAGGTCCGGTTGAACGAGCAATAGTTGGTAAATATTGTATTAAGGATACAACATTAATTCATGATTTAATGCGGAAAAATGATACAATAACTGGATTTATTGAGATGGCTAATATTTGTAGTGTGCCGATTAATTTCTTACAAATGCGCGGACAAGGAATTAAACTTACATCATTTGTTGCAAAAAAATGTCGAGAAAAAAATACATTAATGCCCGTTATACAAAAATCAGACGATGAAGATGGCTATGAAGGAGCAACTGTATTAGATCCAAAAACTGGATTATATTTAGATAATCCAGTTGCATGTGTTGATTATAGTTCATTATATCCATCATCTATTATTAGTGAAAATATATCACATGATAGTAAAGTTTTGACAAAAGAATATGATTTAAATGGTAAGTTATTAGAAGAATCTGGTGATAAAAGTTATGATAATATGCCTGGTTATGAATATGTTAATATAACATATGATACATTTAAATGGATTCGAAAAACGCCAACAGCAGCAAAAACAAAAGAATTAGCTGGATATAAAACATGTAGATTTATTCAGTTTAAAGAAGGTAAAGCTATTTTGCCAGCTATTCTAGAAGAATTATTAGCTGCTAGAAAAGCAACAAAAAAATTAATGAAAAATGAAAAAGACCCATATATGGCAAATATATTAGATAAACGTCAATTATCTATTAAAGTAACTGCTAATTCTTTATATGGCCAATCAGGCGCAAGAACAAGCTCATTTTATGAAAAAGATGTTGCTGCTTCAACAACAGCTACTGGACGAAAACTATTAATGTATGCAAAAGCAGTTGTTGAAAATGCGTATGGAGAGTCAATTCAAGAAACAAAAAAATATGGTAAAGTTAAAACAAATGCAGAGTATATATATGGAGACACTGATTCTGTATTCTTTACATTTAATCTCACAGAATTAGATGGTACAAAAATAATAGGAAAAAAAGCATTAGAAATAACTATAGATTTAGCACAAGAAGCAGGTGCATTAGCAACAAAATTTCTGAAAGCACCACATGATTTAGAATATGAAAAAACATTTTTACCATTTTGTTTATTATCAAAGAAACGATATGTTGGAATGCTACATGAATTTGATCCAGAAAAGGGAAAAAGAAAATCTATGGGTATTGTTTTAAAACGCCGTGATAATGCACCTATTGTTAAGGATATATATGGTGGTGTTATAGATATTTTAATGAATGAAAAGGTAGTTCATAAAGCGGTTGTTTGGGTAAAAGATTGCTTGCAAAATATGGTGGATGAAAAATATTCACGAGATAAATTAGTAATTACAAAATCATTGAGGTCTAATTATAAAAATCCGATGCAAATAGCTCATAATGTGTTAGCAAAACGAATTGGTGAACGAGAACCTGGAAATAAGCCTGGTCCTGGTGATAGAATACCATTTATATATATAAAAAGTTCTAATAAACGAGCTCTTCAAGGTGAAAAAATAGAAAATCCAAAATATATTTTAGAAAATAATTTGAATATTGATTATGGATTTTATATAACAAATCAAATTATGAAACCATTACAGCAGGTATTCGCTTTAGTATTGGAAGAAATGCTAGATTTTAGAAGTAAAAGAGGTCGTCAAGATAAAAATAATCCACATGGAAGTTGGAAGAAAGATATAGATAAATTACGCGAAAAATGGACAGATGAAGATAAATTTAAGAAGAAATATGAAGAATTTAGATGTAAAGAAGTAAAAAATATATTATTTGATGAATATATTAAACAAGTTAAATGATAAGATAGACACTTAAACCCGATAATAAATGATATGGACACTTTAATTATATTTTTTCTTACGAGTTTTACGAGTTTTGCGAGTTTTGCGACCTTTACGTCTTTTACAAGTTTTACGAGTTTTACAAGTTTTACGAGTTTTACAAGTTTTACGAGTTTTTTTATCTCCACCTTCAAATAGAGGTCCGGAAGTTATACTTATTTTGTTGTTATTAAATGTAGGTATTCCATTATAATCCCATGATACTGTGACAGTATGTTGTAATATATTACTTTTTCCTAATTTAAATAATTCATCTTTTGGACATGATTGGACACAGGATATAAATGGTAAACCACCAGCCGGAGTATCACGACTAGTATTCCATGTATATAATTGTTCTAAATCCGTTTGATTTGGAGTTTTTGGAATAAATACAGATAATCCAGTATGTGTAATACTACCTTTTGTTAATACATCATCAGTAGTATACCATTTATTTTTCTTGGTATCATATTCATATTTTGCAATTGGTCCACTTGCAAACTGATCAGGAATAATTGCTTTACCATTTTCTACTTTAAATAATTCTAAATAGTTATCCGACATAAATTCTACTTGTCCTTCCGTAAATTGCATTATACTATCTGTATCATTCAGTTTAAATCCAGTAGTAGTTTCAATATCTGGTTGTTTTGTTATATATTGTACTATCCACCCATTAATTGGTTGGGTTGAATTAATATGAGAGACATTAAATTGTTCTTTTACAAAATAATCACCATAATTTTTATATCTAGATGATATATATTTTAAATCTAAACTATAACTAGCCATTATATTATATATAAATAAATAAATAAATCACAAAAAATAATAATTTAATATTTACGAGTATATTTACGAGTATATTTATTTTTTCTTTTTTTGAGTGTACGAGATTTTTTAGATTTTTTAGATTTTTTAGATTTTAAACGCATTATTTTACGACCACCAGATATAGATGTAGATACAGATTGAAACTTAAAATGAATAATTCCAACATCTAAATTATGATTTATTACTATACAAAGTCGTTTAGTTGCATTAAAATAGTTTTGAAATCCAGATTTTAGATAATTATCAAAAAGTTTCATATGTTGATCTTTAGTAATATTTCCTATATCAATCGCTAATTTATAATCCCATAAATTTTTAAATCCATCAATAAATATTTTATATCCACCAAGTTGTGTTGGTTTAGATTTTTGATTATTATATATATTAATACAATTTATTTTAACTTCATGACCATTCCATTGTGATGATGATTTTTCACATTTTAATTTAGGCCAGTCAACATTCTTTGATATATATCCAACAACAGGAGGACAACCATTTGGATTACACTCTCCATCAGCAGGTGTCCATTTTTCTGCACTAAAATTATCTAATCCTTTTGGAAAATTAATAAATTGAGCCTTTGCGGCTGTTGATGTTGTTGAATCTAAACTAGATAACTCATTATAGAGTTTTTTCCATAGATTACGTTGATAATTAATATGTAATTTTATTGTATCATCGTTTGATAATTTAAATGATACCTTTTTTTTAGTTTTATTTATTGTTTTAGAGCTTTGTTTATGTTCTGATTTAGATTCTGATTTAGATTCTGGTTTAGATTCTGGTTTAGATTCTGGTTTAGATTCTGGTTCTGGGTCTAGTTTAGGTTGTTGTTCTGAGTCTAGTTTAGGTTCTGGTTTATGGGAAACTATATTATCAGTAGATTTTGTTTCTATATCAGAAGATTCACAAACTATTTTGCATCGTTGTTTTTTGGGATTAGTTTTAGAATTAATAATAGTATATTCTAATGGTTGATTATTTTGCATAAATTTATCTAAATTATCAACATTAATAGTACTTTTTGGCATTATATAATAATATAATAATATAATAATATAATAATATAATAATATAATAATATTATTATATTATTATATTATTATAGTATATAATGAGTTTTAATTTAAGAAAAACAAAAAAAGCTAGTAGAACTAGAAAATCTAAAGGAGGAAAAGGATCGTCAAGACGCAAGAATTCTGCAGCAAAGAAAATTCAATCAAAAACACGTAAACATTTAGCAAAAAAAAAAGCGGCAACAAAATTACAAACCAGAGCGCGCATGTTAAAAGCTAAATCAGTATTAGATGAAGAAAAAGAAATGGCGGAAGAGATTGCTTTAATGCGTCGTTGTGATCGTAACTTCAGACAAGTTCCGAATTATCGATGGGGATATGGTTATGATAGGAAGTAAATATAAATTAAAATTGAAATCAAATTCATAAATTTAATTTCAAATTATTGAGATAATATGTCTTCAATAAAGAGCGAGCTTTTGGAAAAAGGATATTGTATTGTTCATAATGTTCTCTCGCATGAAGAAGTAGATAAAGCAAAAGAGTTATTTTATACTTGGCAAAAAACACTACCAAATCATGATAAAATTCATGATTTGATAGATCCTCATGGTATTTACAAATTCCATGAAGTTGGGCATCAAGAACATGCTTGGTATATTCGTACAAGATTACAAATAATAGATATTTATAAAAAATTATGGGATTCAGATGAATTAATTGTTTCATTTGATGGTTCTTGTTATATTTCAAAAAAGACTAAAAAACAAGATAAAATTTGGACTCATACGGATCAAGATCCAAATAGTAAAGGTTTACATTGTTATCAAGGATTTGTCTCTTTAACTGATAATAAAGAACGAACACTAGTTGTTTATGAAGGGTCGCATAATTACCATGAAAAATATTTTGAAGAAAAAAATATTAAAAGTTCTAAAAAATGGCAATTGATTGAACATGATAAATTAAATGAATTGAATGCAACAAAACGTGTATTGGAAGTTCCAGCAGGTTCATTAGTTATTTGGGATTCACGAACATTTCATCAAAATCAATATGGTGCTCCTAATTCGGAAGAAAGAATTGTTCAATATATTTGTTATTTGCCAAAATCACATCAAAAAAATACACAATCGCAAATTAAAAAACGATTAAAATATTTTGAAGAAAGAAGAACAACTTCACATTGGCCATGTCCAATTAAAGTTAATGGTATTAAACCACAAACATATGGTGATAAATCAAGAGAAATTAATTATGAATTAATGCGAAAACCGGATTTAACAGAATATTTGGATATTATTAAAACTTTAATTTAAATCTCTAAATAAAAATTCTATGGTATATTGCCCTGATATATCACTTTGTTCTATATTTTCTGATGTATTTTCTGATGTATTTTCTGATGTATTTTCTTGAGTAGTTTCAATATCATTATATTGTGTATTATCACGAATATCATTTCTACATAATGGACAGTGAACATTTCTATTAAACCATCTAAAAATTGCATTTGTATAAAATATATGTTTGCAATATATTAATTGTGTAACAATATCATTATCAGCAAAATCGATTTGAGTAATTGGACACGTTATATTTAATGGATTTTCTATTGTATTAAATAATAGTTGTTGTGTTGCTTGTTCTAGTTGTTCGGGCGATGGTCTAACATCTACGGTTGAAGATAAAAAATTTTGTAAAGAACTATTAGATATATCATTAAAAATATTATTCATAATATTATTAAATCTAGATGATACAGACTGAGTAGTATTTCTATATACGTGTGGTTCATTATTATAAGTATATTGAGTATTGTGAGCATATTGAGTATTGGGAGTATATTGAGTATTGTGAGTATATTGAGTATTGGGAGTATATTGAGTATTGTGAGCATATTGAGTATTGGGAGTATATTGAGTATTGTGAGTATATTGAGTAGTGGGAGTATATTGAGAAATAGGAGTATAACGAGAAAATGCTGTAGAAGGTCTATTTACAATTTCGCCATATACCTGTTGTTGTTGATTAATAATATTAATAATATTATGTAATGCAGTATTACTAGAATTAATAAAATTAATATAAGATGATAATATTCGTTCATTATTATTATTATTATTATTATTATTATTATTAGAATTATACATTTTATATATGTATATAAATATGTTTAAATATATAAATTGATTATAAAATAATGGAATTTAATAAAGATAAATATTATGATAAAGGATTAACTGGTTTAGCGAATGTAGGAAATTCTTGTTATATAAATTCATGTATGCAATTATTATCCCATACATATGAATTAAATGAATTACTGACAAATTTAGATAAAAATAAAATTAATGATAATATAGATGCAACTGTATTAATAGAATGGAATAATTTAAGAGAAATGATCTGGAATGAAAATTGTACGATAGCACCCTGGGGTTTTATTAAAACAATACAAAGTGTTGCAAAAAAAAAAGGAATAGAACTTTTTATGGGATATTCACAAAATGATGTAACAGAATTTCTATTATTTATAATAGAATGTTTACATACAAGTTTAAAAAGAGATGTAGATATGTCAATTAAAGGAAATGCAATAAATAATCTCGATTTATTAGCAAAAGATTGCTATACAATGATGGAAAATATGTATAAGAATGAATATTCTGAATTATTAAATATATTTTATGGTATTTCTATAACACAAATAAAATCATTTGAAACAGATGAAGTTTTAAGTCGTAAATGTGAACCATTTTCAATATTAACACTTTCATTACCAGAAAATAATAAAACAACTTCAATATTTGAATGTTTAGATAATTATAGTAAGAATGAAGAATTAAAAGATGATAATGCTTGGTTTAATGAAAAAACTAATGAAAAAGAAGATGTAAATAAAAATATAATATTTTGGAATTTACCAAATGTATTAATAATAGAACTAAAAAGATTTGACAATTCAAATAAAAAAATTCGTTCATTAGTAAATACAGAATTAGAAGATGTAGATTTTTCAAAATATGTATCTGGTTATAATGCAAATGAATATATTTATGATTTATTTGGTGTAGCAAATCATATGGGTAATGTATTTGGAGGACATTATACTGCAAATATAAAAAATTTAAATGGAAAATGGTATAATTTTAATGATACAAATATTAGTATTATTACTAAAAATAAAGTAATTACAGAATTTACATATTGCCTTTTTTATAGAAAAAAAAATAAAAATTAAATATATAATGAGTGGTATAAATATTAATTCAATTACAGGTATTCCAACATTAGATAAATATTATGATAATATTTCATTTAATCCAATAATAATTACGGTATTAGTAGTTATTATTATTTTATATTTTATATTTTTTGGTTATTTAGGAGGAACATCTTCTTCATTATCAGATAATGATTTATTTAGTTCTGATGATTCGGAAAGTTCATCTGGTGGACAAGTAAAAATGTTAGGTATAATATTGACAAGTATTTTTATTGTATTAGTATTAATAAATGGATTTAATTATTTATTAAATATCAATATCGTAACTAGTATAAAAGATTTTTTTTCTAAAAGTCCTAAAATAGATATTTTAGCAGATAGTGAATTAACATCCGATAAAGATTCTGATGTTCCTGAAATTAAATATGTAGAACAAGTATATCATATTCCAAATAATAAATATACATATGAAGATGCAAAAGCATTATGTAAAGCATATGGAAATCGATTAGCAAATTATAAAGAGATTGAAAGTGCATATGAAAATGGTGCTGATTGGTGTAGTTATGGATGGTCAGATAATCAAATGGCATTATATCCAACACAATATAAACATTGGAAACAATTGCAAAAAATTAAAGGACATGAACATGATTGTGGAAGACCAGGTATAAATGGTGGATATATAGCGAATCCAAATGTTCGATTTGGAGTGAATTGTTATGGATATAAGCCTAAAATAAATAAATTAGAAGCAAAATTAATGAATGATACACAGTTATATCCAGTATCACAAGAAGATATTAATTTACAGAATAGAATAAAATATTGGAAAAATAAAATTAATAATATATTAATTTCACCTTTTAATCCGAAAAAATGGAGTCGTATTTAGTAAATAATTTATAATATTTACTCTGACTTTTTATTTTTTTTAGTAGTTTTTTTTTTCAAATGAGTATTAACTTTTTTAGATTTATTTGATTTATTTGATTTAGTCGATTTATTTGATTTAGTCGATTTATTTGATTTAGTTGATTTAGTTGATATAGATACTTTATTTTTTCTAGTTTTTTTGGGTTTAATATTAGATTTAGTATTAGATTTAGTATTAGATTTAGTATTAGATTCACTATATGATGCATTATTTATTAATTTATCTATTAGACTATCATCAATACATTTAATATTATTATTTGGATCATCTAGTTCATGAATATCATCTACATCATGAATATCATCTACATCATGAATATCATCTAGTTCATGAATATCATCTAGTTCATGAATATCATCTAGTTCATGAATATCATCTAGTTCATGAATATCATCTAGTTCATGAATATCATCAGGAACATTATTTTCGCCAGAAGTAATAGTATGTATGCAATTGTTATTGATACAATTAATTTCGTGAGATATAGTGTTAGGTGATTTATTACCACAAGAATAAATATTGGGTATAGCTAAATTAGTTAATAATTTATTATTAATATGTTTAAAAGAATCATTATTTGCTAAAGTATTAATTAATAATTTCTCCATTCTAAATTGTATATATATATTATTCTAAGGAATTATATCCGATACAGTAAATCGTTTAATTTCTTTAATACTTTTGATATTCCGTTGTGATTTAATAAAATTAATTATTTCCATTGCGTTATCATCATTATGATAATATTTATTAAGACATTCATAAATAAATTTATATGTTAAAGGTTGAGAATAATTAACGTCAACAAATCGTAATTTTCCATTATTAATTTTAATAGTAGCGTTATCTAAATGATTATTTGAAACATATTCTAAAATAGAGTTATTATATTTATTTTTTTCCATTCTAATTTTCTTTAATTCGATAATACTTTGTTTAATTTTATTATCAAGTAGAACCCATTTTTTAATATTTTCTTCTAAAGACATTAATATAATTAATAAATTTATTTATTTAATTATATTAAAAATATTATTTAATCTATCTTCTACGGCTTCTTCTTCTGCGGCTTCCTCTTCTGCGGCTAGAACTACGTTTTGGACCAACAGCTAAAAGAGTTCCTAATAAACCGAATGGAACTAATGGAGAACCACCTTTTTTACTATGTCTACGGCTACGATGTTTTTTACCACCTTTTTGAGCTGATTGCGATGAAGATGAAGGAAATGGTGCGGGGTGTAGTGGACGAAGATTGGCACCTCCCTTAAATTTACGGCTACCTCTACGTTTTGTACTTTTGCGTCTTGTTCCACCAATAAATTTTTGTAATAAACCCATTATATATATAATTAAGAAAATAATTATTAATATTAATTAATAGATTTATTACGTAAAAGTAAAATAAAAATTCCTAAATGTAATAAAAAACTAATTAAAACAAAAATTAACGACAAATATATGTATGGATTTATTTCTTTTAATAAAATACTAACAATTGGTTGAATAATCGGATGTATAATTTCTTTAATATTTTCTTTAATTTCTTCTTTTTTTAAAAATAATAAACATTCATTTAGAAATGAATCTTTCATTAATTTATAAATTTACTTTATTTACTATTTATTAACGGATTTATGCGTGTTAATGTAAAGTAATTTTTCTATAAATTTAATAATGGAAAATATTATAGAACCGACCGAAAAATTTAATTTTACAACCCTAAATTTAGAAAGTCCATCTCCTTTACCAGGAGGTAATTTTTTTACAAAAATTAATTATACTGATAAAAAACTACCATTATATATACAATTACCGAAATGTAAAAGTAAACATGGTATTATAAAAAATGTATCATCTAATAAATCATATATTGATTTAATGTTTAATTATTTTGAAACTGATTTATTAACATGGTTTGAAAATTTAGAAACAAAATGTATAGAATTAATACACAATAAAAAAGATATTTGGTTTCAAACCGAATTAAATTTAGACGATATAGAAAATATGTTTAATTCAGCAATGAAATCATATAAATCAGGAAAATATTTAATAATTAGAGCTCATATACCACAGGGAAAACAAGTAAAAAAAGATTACTGTATGATATTTGATGAAATGGAACAACTTTTAGATGCATCTGCTGTAAAAGAAAATATAGAAATAATACCATTAATTTGTATAAATGGTATTAAATTTTCATCAAAAAGTTTTCAATTAGATATTAATTTGCCACAAATTATGGTAATGAGTATACAACAGGAAATTAAAAATGAGTGTATGATAAAATCCTTAACATTTAGTAAAAATAAAGATAAAGATAAAGATAAAGATATAGATATTTTAGAAAAAGCAGAATCTTTAGACATAAATACCAATTTTAATAAAAAAATTAATATTGAGTCCAAAAATTTTCCGGATTCAAATGAAATAAATGATACTAGTAATTCGAGTGATTTGAATAAAATAAATGAAATAAATGAAGTAAATAATACTAGTGAATTAAATAATTTGGGTGATTTGAATGATAATAGTAATTTGAATGAAGAAAATGAAAACTTAAAAGAATTAGATATAAATTCTATATTGCAAGAAGTAGAAATTGATGTAGAAAATAACGATGATAATGTATGTTTAAAAAAACCAAATGATATATATTATGAAATATATAAATCTGCAAAAAATAAGGCTAGACATTTAAAGAAAGTAGCAATTGATGCATATTTAGAAGCTAAAAATATTAAAACAAAATATATGTTAGATGAAATTAATTCTTCAGATGATGAATTAAGTAATTTTTCTGAAAATGAAGAATAAGCATTTTACTTTAGCAAATTAATTTATTATTTTACAATTAACAAATTAATTTATAATTAAAAAATATTTTATTATTTATTTTATATATATGAATCTCTTAAAAGAATTAAAAAAGCTGAAAATTCAGCATGTATTACTTTTAGCAGGAACTGTTGTTGTTGTTTTATATTTATATAATTATTCTTCGCGATTAGGATCATTATTTAGTGGTATGGATAATAATAAAACACCTCCTGCATTAAATGACTCCGCCTCCGCACCGGTGGATAATCAAGTTAAAGCTGCAATGCCTATTGGTATGAATTCCGGACCAAGTTCAGCAAATGGTTTACAAACTATTACTGGTGGTACAGGAAATTGCGCGAATAAACCATCGACAAATCCTTCTGATTTATTACCAAAGGATAATAATAATCAATGGGGTGATGTAAATCCAAGTGGTTCCGATGAATTATCCAATGTTAATTTACTAAAAGCAGGATTCCATGCGGGAATTGATACTGTTGGTGGTACATTAAGAAATGCAAATTTACAGGTTAGATCTGAACCACCAAATCCACGAACACTTACTGGATGCCCATGGAATACCTCAACTATTGAACCAGATACAATGCGTCGAGGTTTAGAAATTGGTTGTGGACAACCATAAATAAATTTAAATTATATTTAATATTGAATACTTATTTAAATTATCATTTATTATATTTACAAACTAAAAAAAAATTGTATATATAATATGAATATAAATATATTTAGCATTATAATAATATTTTTTATAGTAATAATTTCATATCGTTTATACCGTAATTCTGATTTATTTCAATTAAAATGTATTATTTCAAATGTAGATGGAAATGAATATTGTATACGTGAACGTAATAAACTACATTTAGCAAGTGATTTATTAGCTAATGCAAATAATAATATGAAAAAAGTAGTAAATTATTGCGCAAAACAATATCCTGATAAGGAATGTGTATCTAGATTAATAAAAGGTTATAATCCAAAAAAAATTATGGAAACATTGCCTACAAGTAAATATACGGCATATAGTCAAAATAAGGGTGAAAAATTGGCATTTTGTTTAAATGCTGAAAAAAATAATCCACATCAATTGATTGATTTAAATACATTAACATTTGTTGCATTACATGAACTAGCACATGTTGCAACAAAAAGTGTAGGTCATACATCAGAATTTTGGAATAATTTCAAATTTTTACTTATGCAGGCAGAAAAAATAAATGTATATAAACCGATCGATTATAAAAATAATCCGCAAAATTATTGTGGTATGACAATAACCGATAATCCATATTATGATCAATAAATAATAAACATTAAATAATGATTATTATTAATAAAGAAAATTTAATATAATATATATATGGCAGGAGGACTTTTTGGAAAACCATTTGCATTTAATATAAAATGTATTATATTTTCATTAATATGTATGACACTTTTTTTATATAAACCAATATTTTATAATAATTATATGTTATATGGTAGTTTATTTTTAATTTTTATAGTAGCATATGTAGCGATGGCTTGGTATGATTATTATTTTGATTGTAGAATATTACCATTGCGTAAAGGAAAATTATCATGGCAATCCTTAGTTAAACCGCCAGCACATGAACCAGAAAAACAAAAAGAATGGTCTTGTGAAAATGATACAAATGTTAAGTATATATTAATTTATTTAGCTCATATATTATTTATTGTCCCGTTAATTGCATATGTGGCATTATATCGAAAACAAGTAAATCCTATAGTATACCCAATATTAGGTGTATTATCATTATTTACATTAGGTTATCATGGAATGTATTTATTACTTGCATCTCACAAATGATTAAATTGTTATTTTCTTTTTTTAATTATTATATTGGATTTTGTTTTTGTTATATCATTTTCTAGAGATTTAATTTCTAATAAAAGATTAATCTTTTGAATATATTCATCTAGTGATTTCATTTCTAATAAAAGTATTTCATTTTCTTTAATTTTTGATTTTAAATTTTCTTTTAATTGTTTAACTTCATTTTCTATTTTTTCATCATATTCTTTCTTTGATTTATTTAAATTGTGATACATTATTTTATTCTCTCTTAATTGTTTATATAATGTATTAATAATATCTTCGCTATTTCCACAGTGCCCATATTCTTTATTATATGTTCGTTGTTCATTTTCTAACCAATTTCGATGTTTTTGACATTTCATATGTTGTGCAATAAATGATTGAGCAACATTATATTCTCGATTCATACATGGACATTCGATTTTTGAACCTTTACCATATGTTATTTTTAATTCTTCCCATGTTAAATCTCTAAGTTGATTAGTTTTTTCATTATATTTCAACTTATACGGTTCTGATCTAACTGTTAATGACATTTTAGTAATAATATTTATATTATTATATTATTTTTCAATTTTAGAATAATATAATTATAAAAATCCGATCTATCATATACCAGATCTAGATTATATATTATATAATTTCTTAGTATTAAATATGGCACTAAAACAATCGCAACAAGATGATGTAAAAGAATGGTTATTACATTAAATAATGATTAAGATTTAATATTTGATTTATTCATTATATGATAACTTAAAAAAGTTTTAAAAAGTTTATTTAGTATAAATCTGATAATATACGGATATATTATTGTAAAATTTTTGTACAATATTTTCATCTAATTTCCAATTAGATATAGATGGAAAATATGTATCGCATTCATATTCATTTAGAATAAATGTAATATATAATTTATTTATAATAGATTCGTTTATAAATTGTTCATAAATTTTACTTCCACCAATAATCCATACTGTATCATATTTTTGTTCTTCACAAAATTTATAAATACTTTTAATATTATTAAATGACTTGACTAGATTATTTTTTGGTGAATTATCATTAATATTTAAGGTAGATGATAGTATAAGATTATCTCTCTTTGGTAATGGTTTTTTAGGTAAACTATTCCATGTATTTTTACCCATAATAATAGCATTATTTCCATTTCCTCTAGTTAATTTAGAAAAATGTTTTAAATCATCAGGAATATTCCAAGGTAAATTATTATTAATACCTATACCTCTATTTATATCAAATGCAACAATTATATTATATATCATAATTAATATATATATATTAATATTATCTATATATATTAATTATCTATATCAAATTATAAATATAAATATATAAAATAATATAAGATTAATTTATATATATATGGCATCTGAAATATATAAATTATGTTATTTAAAAAATAATATTATAGAAAAAATACATGTTTATAAAGGAGATAATATAGTAAGTAATTTTGATTTGGTATCTGATGAACCCATACAATCCGATATTGAAGAAATAAAGGAGAAAGAACTTCCATCCGATAGTGTTCTAGATGTGTCAGATGATGAGTCTGACGATGATGGGTCTGAGGATGATGATTCTGACGATGATGATTCTGATGATGATTCTGAGGATGATGATTCTGATGATGATTCCGATGATGATGATGATGTGTCTGAAGATGATATCTCAAAAGCTAGTACTCCCTTACAAGTAAGTTCATCATTAAAAGCTAGTACTCCCTTACAAGTAAGTTCATCATTAAAAGCACCATCATCAGATAGTGATTCATTAAATCAATGGGGTGGAGATCAAACGCCAGTATTTAATAAAGAAGAACATCAAAATATTAGAGAGAATAATATACAAGTAGAATATTTTGATTCTGTAATACATGACGATGATACTATAGAAACAATTAAGAAAAAAATTGTAGAACATGGAGAGATAGCATATGAAGAAATATATTTATTTTTTTCTTATAAAAGTAGTTTAAATTCGGAAAATGTTTATAGACAATTAACACACGATGGTAAATTAGAGTTAAATAGAATTAGATTAATTCAATTCTTAATAAATATTAATTATTTAGAAGGAATAGATAAACTATCAGATAAGGAATATTATACATATGAAGATATATTAGAATTAAAATTAGATGAAAAAGAATTTATAATTTATCATCCATTAGGACAAAAATGTATGGCCGTAAATACTTCATATCCATTTGCAATAAATCCGTATACAGTAATTAGATTTGATCCTTTTTTGGAAAAATATGCGAATCAACAAATATCAACAACAAATTTATCTTTGTTAATGACAAATATTGAAATCGGGTCTAAAATATATAACAATACAATATATGTTTGTACAGCCCAAGATGTATTAAATAATATGGTATCAAAACAATTATCTGTAGAAAGTTCAATAAAAATCTATTTTCCATATTTGGAACAAAAAAATATAATATCACTACAATTATTAGATACAAATAGAAATGAATTATTAGAGAATTCAAAAAAATTAGTAAATAAAGAATATAAAAGAAATAATGATAATGTAAATTTATTTTATAATATATATAAAAAACGCTTATCAGAGTTAAATTATATAAATAAAGGTATAAATAAGATTAGTTTTTATATGCACTCCAATAATTCATATATTTTACCTTTAAATATAATATTTAAAATAATACATGCAACGAAATTAATACCATTTATTAAATATAATAAATCCAAAAAAACTGAAAAAATTATACGTTTATATGCAAATAAAATTACTGCTGATGGGAAAAAAGTTCCTTATTTAAATAAATCTCTAATTTTAAAATTAATAAAAATACTTGGAAAAAATAAAACGGTTGCGTGTTATATTGAATATGAGTATAATGGTTCAATAATTCCTGTAGTATGTGAATTTCATAGTAATGCTAGCATTTTTATTTCAATTGAATTAAAAACAGCACAGAAAGAATCATCAATTACAACTATATTGCAAAATGCAGTTAATCCAGTAATAAATAATATAAAAACATTACTTGAACAAAGTGGGTATACACTGCCATTATTTAAATCATTCTATGAAAAAAATATAGAAATTGAAAATATTGAATATGTCTTAACATTAGAAATTATGAATATAATAGATTTAACTAAAAATATGGGATGTATTTCGTCTATATTTAATGTGGAACAAGGTAAATTATCCAAAGGTATTAATATGAGATTTAAACGTGTATCAAATTATAATGAAATGGATAGCATGGAGGCGCATATAATAGATCTTTTAAATCAAAAACATAATGAGAACGAAATAATAGAAAATCTTACACAAAATTTTAGAATTAGTGAATCGCAAGCAAGAATAAAATTAGCGGATATAGTTAGTTCGGTAGAAGTTGTAAAAAATTTATATAAAACCAAAAGTATTAAAATTAAAAATAACCCAGGATTTTTAACATCAATTAATCAAGAACAATTTACAAATAATATTAACATAACTGTTTCTGGTATAAATAATATTTTATATTTAAATACACTACAAATATATTTAGATTCACTGATAAGAATAACACAAAATCCAGACTCGACATCAGTATCAATAGATGAAATAAATGAATTATGTTATCAAAAAAAAATTACTAAAGAAAAAGTGATAGAGGATATTGTCGCTCCAGCTGAAAAATCATATCCAGAAAATGAACAATCAAGTATTATTGCTGAAGAATTAATATTTGATTCTGATAATCAATCAACAAAATCAAAAGATGAAGATGATATATTAGATATGTTATTAGGTAGTGATGAGGATGATGCCGAAGAGGAAGCTGAAGAAGTTGAAGCAGCAGAAGAAGTTGAAGAAGCAGAAGACGCAGAAGCAGTTGAAGAAGCGGAAGAAGCGGAAGAAGCCGCAGAATCTGAGGAATCGGAAGAAGCCGCAGAATCTGAGGAATCGGAGGAAGAAGCTGAAGAATCAGAAGAAGAAGAAGCAGAGAAAGAAGAAGAGAAAGAAGGAGAGAAAGAAGTATCTGATGAAGAAGAACTAGGAGATGAAGAATCTCAGGAAGAAGAAGCAGAGAAAGAAGAATTGGAGAAAGAAGAATCGGATGAAGAAGAACTAGGAGATGAAGAATCTCAGGAAGAAGAAGCAGAGAAAGAAGGATTGGAGGAAGAAGAATCTGAGGAAGAAGAACTAGGAGATGAAGAATCTCAGGAAGAAGAAGAAGAAGAAGGTGATATGGATGATGATGTTGTATGGGGAGGTTCATTTAAAAAAAAACCAAAACGATTATCAATAGAAGAACCATCAAAATCACCCGATTTGCAAAAAAAACCAACACTATCAACAAAATTAATTCAAGATATAACAGGAAAATCATTAGCAAATCCAAATCCATTTTATAAAAAATTAATGGATAGAGATCCAAAGTTATTTATGAATGATGTAAATGCTCGTTATAATGCATATTCACGTTCGTGTCCATGGATGAATCGTAGACAACCAGTAATATTAACAGATAAAGAAAAAGAAGTAATTGATAAAAAACATCCAGGTTCGTATGATGAAGCGATTAAATATGGGTCAGATAAAGATAAACAATATTGGTATATTTGTCCGCGTTATTGGAGTTTAAAGGATAACGTTAGTTTAACAGAAGAACAGGCAAAATCGGGTAAATATGGTGGAATAATACCAAAAGATGCAAAAAAAGTTCCACCTGGAGCGAATATTTTTGAATTTAATGATAAAAAGGTTGAACATATAGGAAAAGATGGAAAATATATTACACATAATCCTGGATTTTTAAAAGATGATGATTTTCCTGATGGATTATGTCGTCCTTGTTGTTTTAAAAACTGGGATAGTAAAACCCAATTAATGCGACGAGATGAGTGTATAAGAAAAGAAGAGGTTATAGATAAACCAGTTAGTAAAAAAGAAACAGTCGGAGATTATATTAAAGGTCCAGAAAAATTTCCATTAAAACAAAATAGGTGGGGATTTTTACCAATAGTTATTCAAAGATTTATTAAAACAGATAATAAAACTTGTCAAATTAGTATAACAAATTCTAGTTTAAAACAAAATCATAAATGTTTATTGCGACATGGTGTAGAAAATAATCGTTTACAATCGTTTATAGCATGTATTGCAGATGCATTTATTAATGATAAAGATATAGCAGTACCATCAATAAAAGAAATGAAAAAAATAATAATTTCTAGTATAGATTTAGATAAATTTATAACATATCAAAATGGTACATTATTGTTATTATTTTCAAAAAAAATGGAAGATATTGCGGTAGAATTAGCACAAGAGATAGAAGAAGAAATGGATGTTGATATTGATTTATATTCTAATACTTTTATATATAAAAATACAAATAAAGAAAATGATAATGAAAAACAATTTTTAGTTAATGCGATAAAATCGTTTGAAAACTTTAAAAAATTTTTAAAATCAAATAATGTATTAATTGATTATACATATTTATGGGATATAATATGTACTCCAAATCCAAATTTATTTCCACGAGGAATAAATCTAGTTATATTAGAATTAAATAATGATGATTTAACGGAAAATGTTAAAGTAATATGTCCAACAAATCATTATTCAAATGAATTTTATGATATAAATAAACAAACTTTAATTTTAATAAAAAATGATAAATATTATGAACCGATATATATTCTAGAAGATAAACCCCAATTTTTTGAAATAACAAGATTATTTAGTTTGAAAGATAAAGAATTAATGCCAAATTTAAAAGCAGTATTAGAAATTATAAAAGATGCTCAAAATACAAAATGTGGTCCGGTTGCGAGTATTTCTCATGTGTATAAATTTAAGGAAAATATTATATTAAGTAAAGTTTTATTTTATATACAGGAAGCAGGATATAGATTATTAAATCAAATAATGAATTATAATGGTAAAGTAATAGGAATTATTATAGAAAAAGGAGATAGATCGGGATTTATACCATGTTATCCATCAAGTTTATTTATTGATTTAGGTGATAATATTAAATGGATAGATGATGATGAAATATGGAAACCATATAAAGAAACTCGTGATTTTTTATTGGATGTAAAGAGAGAAACACGAAATAAAATTTTATGTGATCCAAAATTAAAAGTTATTGAAGATGGATTAATTGTAGGTATAATTACGGAAACGAATCAATTTATTGGAATTTCTGAACCAGAACAAGATACCTATGGAGAAGATCTAGAAAAAATAAACGAATCGGAACATATTATAGCGGATACAGTATCATTGCTTTCTAAGAATAAAGATACGGAACGAATTAATTATATAAAAAAAATTAAATTAGAAAATAATTTTTATAATACATTTCGAAATACAATTAGAATTATATTAGGTCGAGTAGAATATATAAAAGTTCGAAAAGATATAGAAAATTTTATTTTTAATAATTCTTTATCATATTATGATAAATTAGAAAAAGTAGAAGAAAAATTACGAGAAATAACAGAAGATAGTATAAATTTTATAATTGATCCAGATGATACATTATTTAATAAATTAAATAATATAACTACATGCATAATCAATACCGATGGTGAGTGTAGTAAAAAAGATTACTGTTTATTAGATAGTGAAAATAATTGTAAATTACAGATACCAAAAAGAAATTTAATTACACCAACGCAAGACAATGAAGAATTATATTATGGAAAAATGGCAGATGAGTTAGTGAGATATAATAGAATAAGACATTTTATATTTGAACCACAAGCATTTTTATCATTTTCTAATGTTAAATATAATTTAAATGATGATGAAATAATAATATTACAATCATTATTAACTCAAGAATATTTTGAAGATATGAGAAATATTATTAATAATAATTATATAAATAATACTAGTTATGATACAGTAAATCCATTATCTGGAAAACCGAAATTTATTTCACAACCACAAATATTAGAACAACCAAAGAAAATTTTAAAACTAATTAAATCAGCAGAAAAAATACCTAGTTTAGAAACAACTGGTCTAAAATTAACGAGTATAGAATCAAATAAATCGAAATCTGAATCACCAGATGAAAACATGGTAGATTCAAATAAACCGAAATCTGAATCACAAGATGAAAACATGGTAGATTCAAATAAACCGAAATCTGAATCACTAGATAAATCAAGGATATCTAGTTTGAAATTAAGTAGTTCTCCTATAGTAGAAGAATTAGTGGAAATACAATGTAAGACTGAGAAAAAAGCGATAACAAATAAATGGAGACCATTATTTCCACCGAAAACAACAGAAATAGAATTTGGTGAAGAACTACCATTCTGCAGTTTTGAAATAATATTAACAATAATTAAAGATTATAAAAATAGTAATATTAAAAGAATTAATCAATTGAAAGAAATCTTAGTAGAAGAATATACCAAATATGAAAATAAATTAAATATAATTGCAAATATATTAGCAAAGGAAGGAAAAATAGATATAGCACATAAATTAAGAGATGGTGATATAACAATAGATATAATGATTATGTCTGAAAATTATTATATAACAAACTTTGATATAATATTATTAGCAAAAAGATTAAATATTCCATTAATATTGATATCTTCGACAAAGTTAGTTGAAAATAATAGTTATATATTAATAGTAAATAATACAGATAGTAATTCTTTTTATTTTGTTAAGGTACCCGGAATGAAAGCTGATGTTGTACTGAAATATAGGTTATATACATTAGATGATAGTTATCAAATACCAACATATAAATTTCCAGATAAAATGCGAACCAGTATAGAAAAAGAAAAAGTATTAAATATAGATGACTACATAGAAAGTAATAGAAAAAAATCAAAAAAATTACCAAAAAAACCTAAAAAATTAAAAATAATATCACCACTTGATGATAAGAAAGAGGAAACATCACAAGAGAGAGACTATAATTCTCCAACTGAAGAAGAACAATTACAAGTATTAGAAGAACTAGAAGAACTAGAAGATTAGAGCAATAAATATAAATTTTATTTATAATATAATATATTATATTATAAATAATGAGTAATATAGAAGAAAAATTATTAAATAAAACAGACACTACTATGGATACTAAATCTAATTCTAAACTATCCGCACCTTATCCCGCTCTTGCACCTATGCCTATTTTTTTTCCAGCCGATTTATTTATACCACAAAAATCTAATAATATAAATAGAATAATACAACCGACAATACAACATGTAGTACCACATCCAATATCTCGTTCTAATCAAAAAAAAAGATATAATTTAAAAAAAATGAATTTTTAATTTTTTTAATTTTCTTATTTTTCTTATTTTTCTTATTTTTTCTTATTTTTCTTATTTTTCTTATTTTTTCTTATTTTAGGCAGATTCCTGTTCAATTTTTGGTAGGCTACTTCCAGCTTTAGCGAAATGAGGACTCATATATCTCTGAAGGTTAAAATAAGTTAGTTCATCGCCATCATTAATTTTCAATAGAGTGGCAAGACTAGTATCTGGGTTAATCTTTCTTCCATTTGTTTTATCCTGAAGATTATTTGCACGAATATATCCATTAATTTCCCGAGTTACTTCTGTACGCGCCATTTCTGTACCAACAGGTTTCTTTAGAAAGTTAGCTAGTTCGGTACTAATAAGAGTTGGTTTAACAAAACCACTTGGCGAACGGTTTCCGGTTTTACGCTTACGCTTCGAGCTAAGTTTTTGTGCTGTTTTAAGTTCTCTAACAGCTTTTTTTTCAAGTGCACGAAATTCAGTTTTAAGTGCATTCATTTGCGAAAGAAGACTTTGGAATTTTGACATAAACTCACCAAATACTTCTGTTAGAACAATATCAGTGGATTCAGAAACAGTGGCTTCTGTACTAACCACTGTATTACCAGCTGGTGTAGCACTAACTGGTTCTACAACCTTGGATTTAGCAACAGTTTCGGTTGCCTTAGCCTTCGATTTAGTGGTTTTTTTTGGTACTTCGGCTGTAGCAACCGGGGCTACAGATAGAATTGGTTGAGTCGCTTTTGCTTTGCTTGCTTTTCCCATTTTATATAATACCATATTAGTTCTTTTTTAAGTCTTTTATACGATAAAATAATATTTGCGTAAAAGTTTTAGAGCATCATTATGTTGTGGCAACGGATTGATATAACCAAGGCATTGCAATTGCTGCATTATCATTTACCAAAGTTAATCCGCAAAGCACATATGATGCGCCCAAGTTTCGAGAAATATTATTAATGCCGGTTTTAATAAATTGTTCGATAACGGATAAAACAGTTTTTTGTAAATAAATATAGGTATAATTGCGAAGATGATTAAAATCAATATATTTAAAAGGATTACCATCCGGAAAGCAAATTTCTTGTTTAGTTGTTATATTTAATTGTGCTCTATATTGCCATATATCATATAGTTCTCTTAAAAGTTGTATTAAAGAATTATAATCTAAACTAGTAAACCATGATACATCAGTATAATTACCTAATTCATCAATATATTGAAATAATTCTAAACATTTAAATTCAACTTTTTTCTTTTGACTAATAAATTCAGTATTATCATTTAAAATAATATTATTTGAATTATCAAATAATTTATTTAATCGAATTAATTGTTTAATATTTTTAAAATGTTTAAGATCAATTATATATCTATTATATGGATTAAATGTTTCATTATTTGATTTAATAAAAAGGTTATAAATAGAAATAATACTAAAACCCCATATTGAATTATCTTTATCTTTATAACTAAAAAAATCTGGATATTTTATATCAGAAATATTTTCGAATGAAAAGAAATCATTAGAATTTGTACATAATGATCTGTTATATATGGCGGGACCAATAAGTTTAAAATATGTTTGTACAAAATACCGGCGTAAATATTTTTGTAATACAATTGCAAAATTAGAATTCAATAAATAATTATATATTCGGTCATTTAATTGTGATTTATTACCAGAAATTTTTAATTTATAACATTTACATATCTCTTTTAATTCAGTTTGTTTATAATTTTTTTTTATAAATATATTGTAATCAGAAAATTTGGGTATTTCGATATTAATTACTCTCATATTATTATATATTTTTATATTTTTAGTACTAGAAATCTTTTTAGTAGTAATAATATTATTATCTTTTTCTATATTTGAAATCATATTATATTATATTAATATTTTTTTATATTAATTATTAAATCAAAGATTAAAAATCAAAGAATAAAAATATAAAATTGACTCATAATATAATGAGTTAATTATAAATAAAAACTAGATCTATAATGGGGATTAAGAATTTAAACATGTATATAAAAAATAATACAAATAAAACTTCTATTAATAAAATTTTCTTGGCTTCATTATATGGAAAAATAATAGCAGTAGATACTAGTATATATTTATATAGATTTTTAGGAGAAGATGCATTATTAGAAAATATGTATATTATGTTATCGTTATTTCGTTATTATAATATTACACCAATATTTATATTAGATGGCAAACCTCCAATAGAAAAATTAGAGTTAATAAAACAACGATGTAATGATAAAAATGATGCAGAAAAACAATATAATGATATTAAAGATAACTTAGAAAATATAGAATCTCTAGAAAATAAGAAAGAATTATGTAAAAAAATGCAACTACTAAAAAAAAATTTTACTAGACTAAAACGAAAAGATTATAAGCAAGTATTAGAATTAATAGATGCATTTGGAATGCCATATATAGAAGCTGATGGAGAAGCTGATGTATTATGTGCAAAACTAGTTATAAAAAAAATAGCATATGCATGTTTAAGTGAAGATATGGATTTATTTGTATATGGTTGCACACGTGTATTACGATATCTAAGTTTAATTAATAAAAGTGTAATTTTATATGATTTAAATGATATACTTTCCGATTTAAATTTATCATTAAAAGAATTTAAAGAAATTTGTATAATTTCAGGAACAGATTATAATATCAATAATACAGTAAATACAATAAATATAGTGGATACGGTTGATAATGTAGATACTGTAAATTTATACAAAACATTTAAATATTTTGAACAATATAAAAATTCAAAATATTATAATATCATTGATTTCTATACATGGTTGGATAATAATTATAATTATATTAAAAATATATATAAATTATATGATATATATAATTTATTTTCAACATCGAATGTAGAATTTAAAAAAATTAAAGTTAAAATGAAAGAAATTAATTTTGACAAAGTTAAAGAAATACTGAAAACTGATGGATTTGTATTTCTATAAATAAGGGTCGACCTTTATTATGTAATAGTCATGCGCAAAGAATGATTATTTTTTCCGAGTTTAATATTATTACATAATTGCATAGCTTTAAAAAAAACTTGATTATTATAACAATTTAATATAAATTGGCAAAAATTATCTACATTATTTTTTGTTTGTTTAAATTTAATAATATTATTATTATTATGTTTATTACACCAATATAAGAAATCTTTATAATTGCTAAGTAGAGCCGCTGTAAAAACATAATAACATAACGCATTGGTTTTCTCTCTATATTTATTACCTGAGTTAATAATTATACTCATTATTTTATTCGATTGTATAATAGAAAAATTTATTTCATTAAGCATTAAAATTTTAAACTCAGAGAGAAATTTTCTATAAGTAGGTTTTTTATTTAAAAAAGATACTATCATAACATTTAATATTCTAGCCCATGTTTCACAATATGTTTCATATATATTATATTTACTATTAATACCAATTAGCTCTTTTAAAATTTCTCTCTGTTTATCAATATTCATTGTAGCAAAATCTAAATCCAGATTATGAAATAATTCATGAATTAATACTTTATACCATTCTTCTTCTCTATAAATTGTAATAGATGTTTTATTGTGACAACCAGCGGTAGAAAATCCACCATTTACATGTATTGGTTCTAATATATGAATGGGATTTGTAGGTATGAATCTTTTAAATGGTGTAAAATATATATCAAGATCTATATTTTTAGAACAATTAGATGATGTATATAAATTTAAAAGATAAATAATTAAAAGAATTTTAAATATTATATTATGAATTTTAGTATTTGAATATTTTGATATAGTGTATAAATTTATATTAATATTTTTTCCATTTAATTTAGTTTTATGAGTAATTTTATAATGCATATAATGTTTAATATAATCTTGTATTTTGTTTGGAAAGTAAGTAGACCTACTATTTAATAATATATGATTTATTTCGGTATTATTATAGTTATTAAGATTTAAATTATTTATATATTTTTCTCCTTCTAAAATATTATGATATAATGTATTTATTATTTGCATATATATATATATATAAACTTTAAAAGTTTAATCAAATAAAAATAAATTTGAAACAACATTAATTTAATAACATTAATTTAATAACATTAATTTAATAACAAAATATAAATCAAAATATGAAAAAATCAATAGAAAAGGAAAAGAAATTATAACAATTAGACATGTTGCAGGAGGAGATAAATATACAAAAATTAAAATATAGTTAGGGGTTTAAGGGGTCTCCCCTTATCCCCTTACTTAAGAGAGTCTATTTCTTATTTTCATTAAATCAGTGAAAACAATGGGTTGAGCTCCACGTAGATAATGTTGTAATTTGGCATTTTTAGTTTTACGTAATAAACCAAGTAATTCGGGATTTTGTTGAAATTTTGCGGTTTGAGCGGCAATTAATACATCTTTTTTAATTTTTTCAAAATTTGGATCGATCGGAATAGATTTATCACGAATTTGTTCTTCTTTATGCTTTCCAGATGCGCTTCCTGCAGCTTTTGCTAATACTAAATCATCCGAAATTTTAGATTTAGAATCTAAAGAAAATTCACGATAAAAATCATAATTATTTTCTTTGAATTTGGAAGCTTGATAAAAATGTTCTACAGATTTCCATTTTTTACCATCTAATTCAAATGTATCTCCATCCCATAAATTAGATAATTTTCGTCGCCAATCTTTAATTTTAGATAAATCAATAAATTCTCTAACTTGATCAGCAGGTATTTGTTCGCCGACGCCTTTTCCAGGTAATGGTTTATTATCCGATTTTTGATAAAACTGAAATACAATATCATCATCATATAATTCAGGTTCAACTTCGGGTAAACCCCCAGTTTTGTATTGTCTAAATTGTGGTATAATATACCATGGTCCAGCATCTCTCTCTAAACATTTATCTTTAATCAAATCTTTAATAGAGACCAATAATTCATCAAATGTGAAAGTACCTTTATCTTTATATTGAATTAATTTATAATGATCCCCAGTATATGATAATAACATATAATGTGTTGGTTCAAAAAGCACCTCATCGTCATTTAATTGGCCACATTGTAAAATATTACTATAATCTCCAATTTCAAATGCTTCTTCGGAAAATATAACAAATTTAATATTTAATATTTTTTCTATTTTGGAAATGGACCATTCATCAGCCCAATATGCACGCGATTTCATAAAATCTTTTAATTGTTCTAGATTATGTATATTTTTCATGTAATTAACTTCGTTATTGCGAGCAGTTATAGTAGATATTAAGATAATAATATTTTCTATATCAACTTTAACTTGTTCATATTCTTTAATAATTCTTTTTTGATTATCACGATCTTTAGTTTTTTTAAATGTAGATTTTAATTCAATCTTTAAAGTATTTAAAGATTCTAATTCACTAGTTAGAGATTGTAGCTCTAATATATTATTGTCATATAATAGCTTATATGTATCATAAAGTTGTTGTGTAGCTTTATCACTAACTAATGTTCTTAATTCTTCTACAGAAATATATCTTCTAAGTGTTTGTAATCCCCAACTAACAGATTTAAAAAAACAATCACCATCACCAGGTGGATTTAATATTTTAAAATTTTTACTTTGCAAATAGCTCTGTATCCATTTGGAAGAAACAGCATCAAAAGATTTTTGTGCGAATGCTAATTTTGCAAGATGTTCATCTATTTCAGCAATAGATTGTTTTTTGGCTTCTTTGGCTTCTTTGGCTTCTAATTTATTAGCTTCTTTGGCTTCTTTGGCTTCTTTGGCTTCTTTGGCTTCTAATTTTTTTGCTTCTTTGGCTTGTTTAATTTTTCTATCATTAGTAATTTTTTCAATAAGTTCTTTTGCATATGAATAAAATAAAGTTTTTTCTAAAGTATTAAAAATAAGATTATCTGTTTCATCCAAATTTTCTTGTATATCATTCGCAAATATTTCATAAATACCAATTTGATAACTCATTACATCATCAATAACTAAATATATAGGATAATAAATAACATTTTTTTCTAAAAAATTATTTTTTAGCAAACCAAATGTTATTTCGATAGGATATCCAAATAATTTAATATTATAAGTTATAGCATCATTTAATTTATAAAATTCATTAAAGTAATCTCTAGTTTCTTTATCAATATTTTTAGATTCTTTATAATTAATACTACTAACTATTTTGGATTGAACCATTATAAATTAAATATATATTATATACTTAAATTAAATAAATTTACTAAATAATTATATAAAATTATTTAGCATTAAGATATTTCATCAAGATATTTCATCAAGATATTTCATCAAGAATATCCATATGTTTAAAAATACATTTATTTGTTATACCTGGTATATCTTTAGTTTTCATTTTTGTTATATTAATAACATTATTATAAATTGTATCAGTAAGATTTTTATTATTTATACTTAAATATTCATAACTATTAATTATCATAATATATAATAATTCGGATATTTCATCAATAATATTTTTTTCTTTTTTCATGGATATCATCGAATTTAATGATTCAAATAAAGTTAATATAATTTCGCCTATTTTGTTATATTCTAGTATATTTTCTTTCATTAAATTTATATAAAAAACACATGTCGATCGTCGTGTTTCATTATTTTTATTATTTTCGCAAAATTTATCATAATCTTTTTCTGGATCAATATATTCTATTGATTTAAATAATAGTTCAAAATCATGAAATCTTTTCAATAAAATATCATTAAAAATAGGAAATTCAGCAATTAAATCTTTATATAATTTTGCATATATATCAGTATATAATGTGTTATTAATAATTATTTGTAATATTTCATTATATAAATCTTTTAAATTATTATCATTATTATTATCATTATTATCATTATCATTATTATTATCATTATTATCATTATCATTATTATTATCATTATTATCATTATCATTATTATCATTATCATTATCATTATCATTATTATTATCATTATTATTATCATTATTATTATCATTATTAGAAATAATAATTTTTAATTCTTTAACAATATCTTCTTTTATTTTAGTATAAGTATTATTAGTAATCATATTCAAATATTTTCTAATTAAATGAATATTATTTTCGTTAGTAGTTTTATTTATTATTTCAGTTTTTTTAAATGTTCTAATTGTTTCCCATTCATCATTTAATTGATTGTCATTTTTTTTTCGCCGATTATTAGTATATATTTGTTTATTTTTAAATAAAGGGGTTTTTATATATTCAGGCGCGCCAACTTTCGCAGCTAAATTATTTATAATTTTAATAGTGTCTTCTGCTAGTTCTAAGCTATCAATATTTTTTAGAATAGTATTAAAATCAGATAATGTATATCTTGCCATAATAAATATTTAGATATTAATATTTATATTGATTTAAACATATAATAATTGTTTAATATATGACGACAGTAAATGAAAATTATGATGATGATGATAAAAATAAACAATTAAATAAATATGATGAATTAAAATCATGGGATGATTTGGAAATTAATACAGATTTATTGAGAGGTATTTATGCATATGGTTTTGAAGGACCTAGTCCTATTCAAAAAAAAGCTATAGTTCCGGTTATAAAAGGACATGATATCATAGCACAAGCACAATCAGGTACGGGTAAAACCGGAGCTTTTACAATTGGTAGTTTAGAACGGGTTGATACAACAAGTAGAGATATTCAAATAATAATATTGGCACCTACACGAGAATTATCGCTGCAAATTAAAAATGTTGTGGATAATATTGGAATTAATATGAAAAATTTAAAAACGCAACTTTTAATTGGAGGTACATCAACAGAAGTAGATATAAATAATATTAAACAAAATTGTCCTCAAATTGTAGTAGGATGTCCTGGAAGAATTTATGATATTATGCGTCGTAAATATATAGGAAATAGTATTAAATTAATAGTATTGGACGAAGCTGATGAAATGTTATCATCTGGATTTAAAGATCAAATATATAATATATTTAAATATCTTTCTGATAATATACAAATAGCGTTATTTAGTGCAACAATGCCCCCAATCTTATATAATTTAACTGAAAAATTTATGAGAAATCCAATAAAAATTACAGTAAAGTCGGAACAATTAACCTTGGATGGTATAAAACAATATTATATTAATTTAGATGATGATACACAAAAATATGAAACATTAAAGGATTTATTCTCCACATTTTCTGTATCACAATGTATAATATATTGTAATAGTGTGAGACGAGTATCTGATTTATATGAAGCTATGATACATGATAATTATCCAGTATGTCAAATACATAGTAATTTAGATAAAAATGAACGATTAAAAAGTTATACGGAATTTAGTAAAGGAATTCAAAGAGTTTTAATATCATCAAATGTAACTGCTCGTGGTATAGATATTCAACAAGTGAGCACTGTTATAAATTTTGATATACCCAAATGTTGCAACACATACTTACATAGAATTGGAAGAAGTGGTAGATGGGGACGAAAAGGTACAGCAATAAATTTTATTACTCGAAGAGATTATAGAAATATGAAAGATATTGAGAGTTTTTATTCAACTGAAATTACAGAATTATCAAATAATTATAAAGGATAAAGGATAAATCATATATATTATATATTATTATATTCATGTATTCGTAAATAATGTAATAAAAATATAATACAAATTTATATTATATTTTTATTAAATGCAAATAAAAATAATGGAAATATTAAATAATCTAGAAAATAATAAATCAACAATAAAATCTCCAGTAAAAGATAATATATTATTTAAACTACCAATTACATATATTGATGATAAATATCCGTTGCAAAATTGTATAAAGTATGATTTAGAGCTATATAATAGAGAGAATGATATTAAAATGAATAATGAATCTTCTTCACTTTATAGTAATTTATTTAATCCAGTATCAGAATATGCTAATAAAATAATTCCATTGTGGAATGAATATTATACAACAAATATAAATTTTTTAAATGATAGTAAATATTTAATAAAAAATTTCAAATATATTGAATCACCAACGGAAACGAGTATTGTGAAAAATATTGATACAGTTACCGAAATATTAAATGAAATAAAAGAAGAAACAGGTTTTTACGATAAATATAAATATATTGATATAAATTTTTTTAAATTTTTGAATATAAATTCTTTATTTTTACAAGGCTATACGGTATATAATTTAGCAAGTCCAATAATTAGTTTAATGATACCAATTTTATTGTTAATTATTCCTTTTTTTATTTTAAAAATTCAAAATATTCCAATTACAATAACTACATATTTTAATATATTAAAAACAGTATTAAAAAATCATGTTATAGGTAAAGCTATATCAGAGTTTTCGAATGTGGGTTGGGATCGTAAATTTTTTTTATTAGTATCCGTTGCATTTTATTTTATTAATATTCATCAAAATATAATAACTTGTCGTAAATTTTATAAGAACATTTATAAAATTAGAGTATATTTATTATCAATAAATAATTTTATATCTTATTCTATAAATTCAATTACAAATATAAATAAATATTGTAAATCATCATATGCCCAATTTATTAATATGAATGAAAGTATAAAAAAAACATTATATGAATTTAGTAATGATATAACGGCAATTAAATTAGAAAAAATTAATATTAGACAAATTAGTAAAATAGGAGAAATTTTAAGATCATTTTATCAATTATTTAAAAATGAAATTTATAAAGATGCGTTATTATATGGATTATATTTACATGGGTATATAGAAAATATATGTCATTTACAAAAAAATATAAAAAATAAATATATTAATTATTGTAAATTTACAAATAAAAATAGTAAATTTAAAGATGCATATTTTGCCCCTTTAATAAATAACAATCCTGTAAAAAATACATATAACTTAAATAGTAATATTTTTATTACTGGTCCAAATGCAGCCGGAAAAACTACATTATTAAAAACTACATTATTTAATATTATTTTATCACAGCAATTAGGTGTTGGTTTTTATAAATCGGCACAAATAAATCCTTATAGATATATACATTCATATATTAATATACCGGATACATCAGATCGTGATAGTTTATTTCAAGCAGAAGCAAGACGATGTAAAGAGATATTAGATTGCGTATCGGAATCGGAGCCTTTACAACGACATTTTTGTATTTTTGATGAAATTTATTCAGGAACAAATCCAACGGAAGCGATAGCAAGTGCCTTTGCATTTTTAAAATATATATCTAAACTAAAAAATATAGATTATATGTTAACAACGCATTATAATTCTTTATGTACTATGATGGATAATAATAAAAATATAATTAATAAACAAATGGAATGTATTAATTCCAAGAGTGGAGGACATAATTATACATATAAATTAATTGATGGAATATCTAATATTAAAGGTGGAATAAAAGTATTAGAAGAATTAAAATATTCAGAAGAAATATTATTTTCAGCTAAAGAAGTGATAAAAAATAATATATAATTTATAATATCTTTATAATATCTTTATAATTTCGTTAAATAATAATATAAAAAATATATTCATAATAATAATAATAATGTTTCTTTTTGGATTAGAAAGTAGTACATTTATAATAACTTTAGGATTAATTTTATTAGTGTCAGGGGCAATAATGTATTATTGTCTTCATAGATTTTCAAATATAGAGGCATCAATGTTAGAACAAGGAAAAATTTTACATTCTGTTATTAATAAAATACAAGAGAGAGAACAATATAATTTACATTTAGAACAAACGAATAAAGATATTAATATGTCTACATCAACATTACCACAAATGGTTAGTAATAATATAACAGAAAAAATTCAAGTATCCGATGATGAAAGTGATGAAAATGATGAAAGTGATGAAAATGATGAAAGTGATGAAAATGATGAAAGTGATGAAAATGATGAAAGCGATGAAAATCATGAAAGTAAAAATAAAGATAAAAATAAAAAAGATGATTATAATGATGATTCTGAAGATTCAGATGATTCTGAAGATTCAGATGATTCTGATGATAATAATGATAAACTAACCATAGAAAAGTTAGTATTTGATAATGAAATTGCAAATAAAAGTTTATTAAATAGTCTTAATAAAGATATTAAAATAATTTCAATGGAAGATATGAATTTAGATGGAATAAATATAGGAAATATAGGGAATATAGGAAATATAATGGATTTAAATTTACTAAATATAGAAAAACCTTCTATTATTGAAAATAATTCAATAGAAACATCTCTAGAATTATTAAATATTCATCCAGAAATTAAAGAAGAAATTAAAGAAGAAGTTAAAGAAGAAGTTAAACAAAATATGGAACAAAATATGGAACAAAATATGGAACAAAATATGGAACAAAATATGGAACAAAATATGGAACAAAATATGGAACAAAATATGGAACAAAATATGGAACAAAATATTAAACCAACTAGTATATCAAAAATGAAAGTATCAGAATTACGAGACATGGTCGTAAGTAATGGATTAGTTGAAAATATAGATGAAGCAAGTAAAATAAAAAAAGATAGTTTAATAAAATTATTACAAACAAATACAAACTAAATTTGATAAACAAATTAAATATTAATACATATTAATTATATGTATTAATATTTATATGTACTATTATTATTATCAATATGGTTTATTAGTATATGTATTTATCATATGTTTTATTATTTTAATAATAAAAACAATAATACAATATTCTATTAAATATTGTTGTTATAAATTAACAGATGAATCAAATAATGATAATTATCATTCATATGAAGATAATAATGAAATAGAGACCGTAAGCGAAAATACATCGGATATTACAATAAATATTAAAAATATTGATGGAATAAATAATGATAATAATGATAATAATGATAATAATGATAATAATGAGAATGATTTACCATCATATAATGATGTATATCCAAATATTAAATAATTTTTAAATAATTTAAAAATATTTTGAAATACTTTTTTAAAAAGTATTTTATATATGAAAATTTTAAGTATTGATGTAGGAATAAAAAATTTAGCATTATGTATTTTAGAAACAAATTATACTTCTACTCATAACAATGTGAAAAATGGATTTATAATTAAATATTGGGAAGTTATTAATTTATTTGAAGAAGAAATTAATAAATGCCAATATAATATAGTACATAAAAATAAAAAAAATAAAAATAAAAAAGACTATACCCAATGTACTAAAGATGCTAAATTTCATAAAAATGGACGTTTTTACTGTAAAACTCATGCAGCAAAAACTGAATATAAATTACCTACATCAGATTTAAATAAATATAAGAAAATGAAACTTAATGAATTAATAAAATTAACGGAAGAGTATGAGATTAGTATTTCAGATAAATCTAACAAGCCAAATAAATTAACTTTAATAAAAAATATAGAATCATTTATAGAGGGAAATGTATATGAACCAGTTAGTAGTTTTAAATGTAAAGATGTAGGATTAGTAGATATTGGTGTGGCAATAAAAAAAAAATTAGATAAACTACATACTTTTGTATTTTCAGATATAGATGTTATATTAATTGAAAATCAAATAAGTCCAATTGCAAATAGAATGAATTGTATTCAAGGAATGATAACCCAATATTTTATTATGAAAAATATCAATAATATATTATTTATTTCTGCAACAAATAAATTAAAAGAGTTTATAGATAATAAAAAAACTATATATAGTGAAAGAAAGAAAATAGGCATAGAAGAAACAAAAAAATTATTATTTACAATGGATAATGATAATATTAGTAAAGATAAAATAATTGAAATGTTTCATAGTCATAAAAAAAAAGATGATTTAGCAGATTGTTTTTTACAAGCAATATGGTATAAAAAGCAACAAGAAATAGCTGATATATAAGAAAGACAATAAATACTAATATATAATATATATTAGTATAGATTAGTATAGATTAGTATATTAATAAATCAAATAAATGAGAGAAATAAAATTATAAAATTTAAGGAAATTTTGAAATAATTAATATTTAGTTCGTAATACTTAAAATTATAAGTTCTTATTGATGTATAATGGGTGATTTAGAACCGGTTATTATAGATATTAATAAAAGCGATAATAATTTAAGTGCAAATAAACCGTCTGTAAATTTTGGTGGTGGAATTGAATTATTAATGAATGAAAAGAAAAAGGGTTCATCTGCGGAATTAGGATTAGCAGAATTAAGTGATTTAGAAAATGAATTAAATGATTTATCAACAGATGTTAATAAAAAAACTTTAGAAACTTCTAGATCAAATATATTTAATGATGCAATTAATTCCGTAAATACAGATAATAAATCAATTTCTAATCTAAAAGTAGATTTTAAAGATATGCCAGTAAATTCAACAAATGATGAATATAATACGGGCAATTTAGGGGAAGCAACATCTATGAATTATACAGATAATAAATCATGGGATGGTTATGGAAAATTTAATAATATACCAGTTAGTTCAGCGGAACCATCATTGGATAAAGAAGAATTATTAAGAGAAAAATTCAAATATTTACGACGTTTAGAAGAATTAGAAAGAAAGGGCGCATCATTAACAAAAAAATATACTATGGATTCTCCTCTATCAGAACTTCAAGGTGAATATGAGATGATTGTTTCCGAAAAAGAAAAATCAAATAGTGTGAAATTTCAAGGAAAAATGTTAATGGCTGCAATTACTGGAATAGAATTTTTAAATGATAAATTTGATCCATTTGATCTTAAAATGGATGGCTGGGCAGAACAAGTAAATGAAAATATAACAGATTATGATGAAATTTTTGGAGAATTACATGAAAAATATAGATCAAAAGCAAAGATGGCACCAGAATTGAAACTCTTGTTTCAATTAGGAGGTTCTGCTATTATGGTTCATATGACAAATACAATGTTTAAATCATCTATGCCCGGTATGGATGATATAATGAAACAAAATCCGGAACTTATGCAACAATTTACTCAAGCGGCTGTTAATAATATGGGCGAAACCAAACCTGGATTTGGTAATTTTATGAATAGTTTTATGCCTGGTTCATCAAATAATATGGGACCACCTGAAGTTCCAAATATGGGACAACTACCACCATCGGTAAATACCCAAGTAAATAAAAGTCAACGTTATGAACCCCCAAATAATAGACCAGATTTAATGGCTTCAAGAACTCAACAAGGTATTAGTATAGAAGAAAAATATACACCATTAGAAAAAGTATCAGAACCAATTAATACACCTGGTAGTTATGAACAAACAAAACGTCCAGAAATGAAAGGACCCGGTGATTTATCAAGTATTTTATCTGGATTAAAAACAAAACAAGTTAATATTCCAACCAAACCACCTAGTGAAAAAAATGCTAGTACAATAAGTATTCAAGATTTAAAAGAATTATCAAATCAGAAATTACCCAAATCTAATAGAAAATCAAAATCAAACAGTGCAAAAAATACTATTAGTTTAGATCTTTAATTATAGATAATAATTAATATTTAGATTTTTTAGATTTTTTAGATTTGTTAGATTTTTTAGATTTTTTAGATTTTTTAGATTTTTTAGATTTTTTAGATTTTTTAGATTTTTTAGATTTTTTAGATTTTTTAGTAAAAAATTTTCCTCCGTTAACTAAATTATCATAATGAGGTAATGGTGGGATTGGAAGTAATGATGTTATTAAAGAATTTTTTCCAAGTGGTAAATCTCGTTCTTCCCAATCGTGACTTTTATTAGCTTGCAGAGATAATGAGGCAGGATAAGGAATTGTGTTTGTTAATATAAACGATGGATCAGGCATAATATATAGATGTACTACCCTAACCCAACCACTGTTATTGATATATTGATAATCTTTACCCATATTATATAATACACCTTCTGGATTATTTGTTGTTAGAATAAGATTATTAGGTAATAATATTTCACGTTCACTCAACCCATATAATGATTCGAATGGTTTTTTATCAAAAGATATATAAGGTATTCCTGGTGCAAGTCTAATTTTATAACAAGTAGCCGTAGTTCCTGTTTTTGATCGATTTGGTGATCCCATAAACGTGTTTATTGTGTGTAAAAAATTATAACCATTATTAATAGGACTATTTACTGAACAACTCATATAATTTTTCATTCTAACTCCAAATATTCCAGAATTAGAATCAGAAGATGGTATATTTTCAAAAGTGAAGTTAAAATCTTGACCTCGCCATAATGTATTATAAAATTTATTATCCCATAAAACGCTACCAGTTCTATCTGTAAAATTGGATCGTTTAAATATATCACTAAATTGATTCTGTTTTATGGCTAATTGCCTTTCTATATACTGTATTTGATTCGTTAGTGACTCATCATCTTGGATTAAATCGTTTTCGTCGATACAATTAGTTTCTTGAACTTTACTTAAAAAATTATTAATAGGACAACTTATAGAAGGAGATGCATTATGACATGCAGATGCTAAATCACTGCTATAACTACTATCCCATAAATATCTATTTAAATTTGTTGCCCAATTGGAAGATGTATAACAATAGATATTTGATATATCTTGGGAATTTATAGGATTTGGTAGGTTTCCACCATGTGTTGCCGATACTAGTTCTGGACCAGGTTTGAATTGTTGAGCAACCATATCGCGTCCTGTTTTAATATTTACAATATCATTAAAATAGGTTGGCTTGTTTTTTTTTAGAAATTCTAAATATTTTGAATCCCAGAGTATTTCTTTATGTAACCATGTTTTATAATTAAATTTATTTTTAACATTAAGTTCATTAATTAAGCCAGTAATATCAAATGGTTTCAAATTAATATTACCATAATTATTATATTTATTATATTTATTAGAAGAATAATTTTTAATTTCCATTTGTTTTATATATTAACTAAATATTATATTATATTATATACAAATAGTCAGAAAAATACATTTAGTTTAGATTTATAAATGTTCTAATATTTAAAGACATGTTTACTTTATTATATTATTATATATTATTATGAAAATATATAATAATTTTTTTAATGAATATTTAAATTTAAATCCAGAGTTAGGTTCATATATTGGAGAGAGAAAATATGATAAATATTATTCTATAGAGATAAATCAAACTTATAGAGATAAATATTATTCACTATGCGAAGAGTATTTAAATAAATTAGAAAAAGATAAAACTATAGATAAACATGATATATATATTAAATCATTTAAATATTTTTTACAAAAAGAATTAGACAGTAAAGAATCTGAAGGATATTTAATACCTTTACAACCAAATGATAATAATATATTAAATTTTATTGAATTATCATTGGGAGAATCATATTTACCATTAAAAACTATAAAAAATTATAAAAATATGATTATTCAATTTAAAGGATTTGCTGAATGGATTGATGTTGCAATAAAAAATATGAAAATAGGTATAGAAAAAAAATACATAATATCAAAGTTTCAATGTAAGAAATTAATTGAACAAATTAATGGTATATTAACAAAACAAAGTTATATGCCAGATATAGATAAAATACCGATAAGTATTAAAGATGAATATTTGGAAATTATAGATAAATATTTTGTTAAAAATATAAAAATTATAAAAAAATTTATAAAAAATGAATATTTACCACATTGTTTAGAAGAGAGTGGTCTATATTATTTACCAAATGGAAAAAAAATTTATCAAAATTTAATTAATTATTATACAACGCTCAATAATTATACTCCAGATATTATTCATAAATTAGGTATATCGGAAGTAGAACGCATAACAAATGAATTAAATACTATAAAAGATAAATTTAATTATAAAGGTACATTAAAACAATTTAAAGAATATATGAAAAAAAATCCAAAAAATTATTATAAAACATCACATGAAATAATAAGTGCTTTTGAAAAAATGCGAACACAAATAAATAAAATAATCATGCCAAAATATTTTAACTTAAAAATTAATCATGATTATGAAATAAAATCTATACCAGATTATTTATCAGATTATTCTAGTTCCGCATATTATATGATGCCATCATATAATAATTCAAGAAAAGGAACATTTTATTTAGATACTACTAATATCAAAGGCAATCCTATTTATGAAACTCGAGTATTATCTCTCCACGAAGGTAATCCCGGACATCATTTCCAATTAACATATTCAATTGATCAAAATATTCCCAAATTTTTTTTATATATTATGGATAATACAGCTTATATAGAAGGATGGGGATTATATTGTGAATCATTTATAGACAAAAATAATTATATAGATGAATATGGACGATTAAATTATGAAATGATACGCGCAGTTCGTTTGGTTGTAGATACTGGTATTCATCATTATGGATGGAGTTATGAAAAAGCATTTGAATATTATAATAAACATTGTTTGTCGACCAAAAAAGAAACGCAAAATGAGATACTAAGATATATTGAATCTCCTGGACAGGCATTAGCATATAAAATAGGTGAAATATTTATTAATAATTTAAGAGATGAATATTTAAAAAAAAATAATGATATTAAAGCATTTCATAAAAAATTTTTGCAATACGGAGCTTTACCTCTATGTTTTATGTAAATAAGGGGATACCCCTTACCCCCCCCCCACCCCAGTTATATTTTAATATTAATCTAAAAAATTAATATAAATAATATAAACAGTAAATCATTATAATTATAATAATATGGATTATAATTATAAATTGGTAAAGATGTGTGAAAGAACTCTATATCCAGATAGACCAGAATATTTGAATTCATTTTCGGCATTATATATGTGTTTTATTAGTGCATATTATTTATCGCAACAAAGAAACTTTTTTAAAAAGTTTCATCAAAATAAAATTATAAATAGAACTTCAAATAGTATATCTATTATATATTGGTGTATTTTTGTTAATGGCATCGGTTCTTTTTTTTATCATTGGTATGCTTGGTATTTATTTAAAATTCTCGATGAATTTAGTATGATAATTCCAATCTGGATAGGATTGTGTAAAATAACGCATAATTTAAATTATTCAATATATTGTACCGGAATTTTAACATTTATTAATATACTTTTGTTGGTTTTAAATGTATTTCCATGGTTTCAAGATTATTTTCCAATTGTATTTGCGTCTGAATTACTAGTATTAATACCATTATATTATCAATCTTTAAAACATTTAAAAGATGAAACTCAAAGCGGAATAAAAGGTATATTTATATGTTCAGGAGCAGGAATTATATGGGGAATTATAGAAGCGAATTGTAATAAGTATTTGATATTTGGTCATAGTATTTGGCATATTGGTATGAGTACAGGATTATGTTATATTATAGAATATTTTAAGAATTTGGAACAAGTATCTAATTTATTGAAAATGAATTAATAATTTTTATAAATATTATATATATATATATGCCTCGAAAGAACGAATCTTTTCAAACTAGAGTTACCAGAAAAATAATACAGGGAGAGACACATGAAGAATTTGCTGAGAGAAAAGCAAAACAAAGAATAAAAGAGATAGAGACAGGAAGAGTTGGGGTTAGGGATACAGAGCCAGAATTACCACATATAATATTAAATAAATTACTATCGCCATTATTATTTAAACCAAAAAATGAACTCGCGCGAAATATACAAAGAACATATCGAAATAAAAGATTTCGAATTAAAAGACAAGGTTCGAAAATGACAACATATGAAATGCGTAGACAATTATGTGATTATTGGTGCAATATTGATCCTGATCAAACATTTGAAGAATTTGTAATGGAAGTTTTATATCCAGTATTTAATAATTTAAATGAAAGCGGTTTAGTATCAGAAGATATTAAAATTTTATTAGATAATTTATCTAGAACATTATTAGAACCTCTTTATAATAAATTAAATTCTACAAATCAATCGGAAATAACAACATATGAAATGCGTAGACAATTATGTGATTATTGGTGCAATATTGATCCTGATCAAACATTTGAAGAATTTGTAATGGGAGTTTTATATCCAGTATTTAATAATTTAAATGAAAGCGGTTTAGTATCAGAAGATATTAAAATTTTATTAGATAATTTATCTAGACCATTATTAGAACCACTTTATAATAAATTAGATTATGGGGATTCACCAAGTAAAGAAAAATTAGAAAATAGAAGTGAAGATATTCTATATATTAATAATCCATTATTTTTTCCACAAACTGTTAATGGTGGGAAAAAATATCGAAAATCAAAAAAATCAAAAAAATCAAAAAAATCAAAAAAATCAAAAAAATCAATAAAATCAAAAAAATCACAAAAATCAAAAAAATCAAAAAAATCAATAAAATCAAAAAAACTATAAAATATAAAAATTGATTAAATAAATTTAAAACTTAAAAAATTATAAAAGAGATAAATAAAATATGAAAAATTATATTTTGATTGATCTAAGTTATTTCATATTTTATCGTTATTATGCACTAATTGGTTGGTGGAAATTAGCAAAAGAAGAAGATCCTTTAGGTATTCCAATTGAAAATCAAGAGTTTGTTGAAAAATTTAAAAAAACATTTGTAGATAAACTAAAAGAAATTCCAAAAAAATTAAAATTAAAAGAATATACAATTATTGTAGCAAGTGATTGTCCAAGACAAAAAATATGGAGACATAATTATGGTGAAAAATATAAAGAAAATCGAGTTTATGATGATGGATTTCTTGGTGGTCCATTCTTTAAGCTAGGATTTGATATTATCGCAGAATTACAAATTAAGCGATTATACCATGATATGCTTGAAGGAGATGATTGCATTGCGATTTTTACTAAGGATTTGCTAAAAATGAATCCAGATTATATAGTATATATAATAGCGAATGATATGGATTATTTGCAATTAGCGACTCCAAATATTAAATTAATTAATTTAAAATATAAATATTTAACAGATAATAAAAAATGGTCAGGTGATCCGAAAAAAGATCTATTTTGTAAAATTGTAATGGGCGATAAGAGTGATAATATTCCATCAATATTTAAGAAATGCGGACCAAAAACAGCCGAGAAATATTATGAAAATTCAGAACTATTTCAAAAACAATTAGAAAAAGAGAATTCATATGATAATTTTGAGAGAAATAAAAAATTAATTGATTTTAATGAAATTCCAGAAGAACTTCTATCTGAGTTTCGAAAAACAATTAAATTATAGTTTATTAATACTTACTGATATTGTGTCAATTAAATAGTGAAAAATTTATTTTTTTTAATTGATTGATATAACGTTCTGACTCAATTGGAACATATTCTGGGTGAGAATCTCTATATAGCATCAATGCTTTACCTAATAAATTTTCTCCATAATATTTATGATCAACATTACGAGATTCTGTAGCAGTATATCCAATACCCCAAATTCTATCATTTTTTGCCGCTTCATATAACAGTTTACCTTTTGTCGCATATAATTTTTCTTGAATATGTTTATTTTGACTAAATTTTTTATGAATAGCATCACACATAATATTATATTTATGTTCATTCCATATTATTTGATGAAAATTTTTTACTTCTCGTCCATATAATTTTATTTTTGCTGGATTTATTTCATTCAATATTAGATGTAATATTATTTTATTATCCGGATCAAACATCAAACATTTCATATACATAAAATATTGTTCTGAGCAATTATATTGTATTCCATTTTGATCAGTAAATTTACATTTGTAAAAGTTGCTCATATAACCATGTTTTTCATTTGATTTATAAAACCATATAGCAATAGAGGATTCCATATTTTTTAAATACATATTTTTAAAATAATAATAATCAATTTTAAAAATAATAATAATTTTTAATAATACTTTTATAACATTCGAATTCCATATATAATTATTTCTTTTAATTTCTTTTAATTTAAAAAAAATTGAAACAAAATATTGAGAGGAATATATCATTGCTCACATAGCTCAATGGTTAGAGCGCTGGTCTTATGAGCCAGAGGTTGTGGGTTCGAATCCCACTGTGAGCATTTTTTTATTGCATGTTTAATAAATTTATCATAAATTTATCTCTTGATAAATCATTTTTTAACTCATCATCTAAGATAAAATCTTGCATTTGTTGTTGTCTTAGTAAATTTTGCATGGTTTTTAATCGAGCTAATTTATTTTTATAATTATTATTATTAATATTATCAAAATTATAATATTTTTTTATATTAATTTTATTTTTTTGGGTACCTGACCCAGATTTATATTTTTTTGCTATATCGGCAATATCAATATAAAAATTTCTTTCTTTATCTAATAAATTACTATATTCTTGATATAGTTTATCTATATCAAGTTTTTTTTTATTATAGGATTCTTTATTTTTATATTTACAAAATAATTTAAAACCAGATATTATATACTCTGATTGTTCTTTTATATTATTGGGATTAATCTGTCCACTAATATTTCTCTCTATCTTATCAGAAATTTTCTTTATAGATTCATCATTATCATTTGATATATTCTTATTATCTTTTATTATTTGAGCAATATTAATATATTTTTGTTTTTTAGAATCAGATAATTTTTTCCATTCAGAATAAATTTCATTCATATTTTTTTGTGATTTAATATCTAAATAATATAATTTGAAGCCTTCAGCTTCATAATCTAAAGTAGTTTTTAATGATTTTATATCAAATAACTCATGATATAACTCTTTTATTCTTTTTTTTCTTGTTTTGCAATTATATATTATATTTTCTGCTCTAATTTTATCTTTTACTTTATCATATATTTTACGCACAGTTAATTTAATAGTTATGTCATTCTGATTTTTATATTGACTAGCAACTATTCCCTTAAATTTTATATATTCATATTTAATATTACTTTTTTTTCTTTTTTCTTCTTCATTCATATTTTTGATAATTGTATTAAATATTTCTTTTTTATTTTTTTCAATATATTCCTTTGCCTCTTTATCTGCTGCTACTTTTATTTGTTCTCTATATATTTTAATAGCTTTTTTTATTTCTTCGCGAATAGATGGTGTTAAATCTTCTTTATATAATTTTTTAATATTATCATCATCAATATTATCATATAGTTTATTTTTTAAATTATATATTAACTCTTCATTGCTATTATTATATATAGAGTCACTTTTTTCATTTTCTAAGTTAGTTAATAATTCTTGATCAGATATGTTTTTTTCAGATATATTATTTGATACATCGGTGTTAATTATATAATTTTTAATAATTTTATATTTATTGTCTTTTAAGTAAAAGAAATCATTTTTTTTAAATAATAATGGTAATATTAATTTTAAATTTGAATCATAAATAAGATTATTTATAATTTTTTTTTCATTTTTTAAATCATTAATATGTTCAACATTATTTTGTCCAATCATATTTTCGTTTTCTAATTTACGTATTTCAGCATCTAGTTTATTTCTTTGATTATATAATAATTCAGATTGCTTTTTAAAAATTTGTGGACGATCGCGTAAAAAATCTATCAAATTAGTAGTAGATAAAAATATTTCTATTGGATTCTTTGAAAAATTACTCGTTGTAAATGCATCTTTATCACCAATATATGCTGTTCTGGGTATAAAAATACTAGATTTTTTTGATTCTTGATTAGTATTAGCTGAGTAATTATATTCTATTCCTTTTTCTTTAATATCACCGTCTAAATCTATTTTTATATTTAATATAATATATTCTTGATTACTCATATTATATATTATTCTGATAATAATATTATTCAATAATATTATAATTTTAATAATTATAATAACTATTAAAGTTATTAAAGTTATTAAAGTTATTAAAGTTATTAAAGTTATTAAAGTTATTAAAGTTATTAAAGTTATTAAAGTTATTAAAAACTATTAATATTATTAATAGTGGTTTGATTATTATTAGCTTTACGCAATATTTCTTTAGCATTTTCAAATTCTAAATCAGAAATAATATTATCATTATTTGCATCTAATTCATTATGTATTTTTTTGTATTTTTCTGACATTATACAAAATCTACTATTTTCATTAAAAATGGTATTAGACATAACTAAAAATGCCGAAGTTATTAATAATGACATTATAATATCACGTGTTCCTATAAAAACAACTGTAAAAATCAATATCTCTCTAGTTATAGAATTTTTTATATACTGTTCTTGAGTTTTGCTTAATTTCACTTCAATATGTTTAGAAAAAATATTTAATATAATCATACATAAACCAGTTAATAATTTACTATTATTAAAATTTTCTATATATTTTTTATATTTTTTTTTAAAAAAAACCATTAATATATATATATATATATATATATATTATAATAATTTATAATATATAAGTATAGTAAATAGTTAATAATTCATAATAATATTAAATTAAATTATACGATAATACATAACAATATATTTTTCAATATAAAAATATTTACTTAATTATTTTTATATTTATGTACTTATATAAAATAATATAATCTCTTTTTTTTATAAGTATGTCTTTAGCATTTTGCGCGGCACCCATAAATAATGATAATTCAAATGAAAATATTAATAATAATATTAATAATAAAGGTAATAAAGATGTTAATCGAAGATCAAAAAATACTACTTATAAAAATAATAATACAACTAAAATAAAAAAAGAAATGATTAGTGATATATTAAATGATTATAGCGATGATGATGATAATGATAAAGAAAATAATGATATAACAAATAATTTAGGAAATTTTACTTCTATTAAATCAGATACACAATCAATTGATACTAATTATCCGGTTCAACCAAATCCATTAAATAATCAATTAAATAATCTATCTCATATGGATGATAATAATGGAAATATGATGATGGAAAATATGGTATCAAATCAAAACGAATATGCATCATTAGATAATGCTTATGATAATGCTATGCAACAAAATTATTCATCAAATTCTGAATTATTAAGAAAATTAGATAGTATTCTTCATCTTTTAGAAGAACAACAAGAAGATAAAACAAATTATATAACAGAAGAATTAATTTTATATGTATTTTTAGGAGTATTTATAATATATGTTTTAGATTCATTTGTACGTATCGGAAAATATGTCCGTTAAATTAATATAAATATTTTTTCTGGAATAATCACTCTATTTAAATAATTATATAAATAATAATCTGAAGAGTGAATATATTTAGGTATTATATTTAGTAAAACTAAATTATTTATTATTATATTATTATGTGAAATATTTTCTATTGAAATAAGTGATACATCAAATTTATTTATTGCCATTGAAAATCCAGTAAAAAATAATTTATTATAACAATTTGATATAGATGCAAAACAAATAATAGTATTATCTTGCCTTAAACTTTTACGAAAAAAATAGCATGATATTAGAGTATCTTTTTCTATTATTCCATATACATAATATATACCAGAGGTAATAAGATTTATTAGATTAGTTAAATCTGGTATAATAAAACAATCAAATTTATTTTTTAGATTATATATTAAAGTTATTAATAATTTTATATTTTGTTTATTAATTTCTATAATTCGCAATGTTGTATGTAGTGAAACTTGTTTAGGTATTTGTTTTATCATAAAGAGATAGTTATTATAATATATAAATGGTAGTATACCTGGTATAATATCTTCTGGTTTATAAAGTAAAACTTTTATATTTTTATTTTTATATCGTTGAATATATTCATGTGTTTGAAATATTTCTTTAAAAACATCTGTATCTTTATAATCGTAATGAACGTATAAAAAATCTATATAATATATTTTGAAAGATTGTTTATTTTTAAATGTGATATTTAATGGTCTAGTAGTCATAGTAGCATAAGGTAATGGTTTTTCAATACCATCTTTTAAATCAAATGGATGTTTTCTTCTATATGTAGAAATAAAAGATTTGCTATTACATCCTATAAAATATGATGAAAATGTTGGAATAGTAAGTAAAGAATAGTTGGAATCAATATTTTTGTTATCGGTCATTAATTCTTCCGATTCTAAATAGTGCTTTTTTTTTTGTAAAAGTCCTACTATTTCTTTAATTATATTTTCTTCTAATTCGCTGTAATCTGATACTATTATATTATAAAAATTACAATATCTATTTGATTTTGGTAATTCATGATTTATAATACCAGATTTATATATCCAATTTAGTAAATTATATTTATGAAATACAGGTTGATTAGTCCAAAATTTATATTTTATTTTTATATATAATTTAAAAATAAGAAATATTATTATAAATATTATTATAAAATTTAAATAATACATAATTATATTTTATAAATATGTTTTAATTTTGTATATTTATATATTCTAATAAAATTATGGTTTTTCAAATATATATAAGTAATTCTCTTTATATTTACTATCTGAATATTTTTGCTCTGATTTCATAATAAAACCTAGTTTCATAGCCATATTTATAATACTTTGACGTGTAGACATATATAATTTATGTTCATTTATTCGTATATTATTAGAATCTTTTGATATAAAACTTTCTTTAAGTATAGCATTCGGTTCATTTAATGAAGTAGTATTTGCGTCAATATTATTATTTAATTTGAAATCTGATTTATAATCTAATGTATTAAATTTAATATTACATTTTGTTAATTGTTTATTACAATTATGTTGTAATGGTTTTTGATCAGCATCATAAGCAAGAGAAGTAATTGCATTAAATAATTTACTATTAACTAAATTAAGTACTAAAACACCATGTGGTATTAGCCAATTATAACAATTATTAAATAATTGTTGTTTATTTTTAATATAATAAATTGTTAAATTCAAACATGTTATATGAGAAAATGCATCATATTGAAATTCGAGTGAATTTAATCCATTACATAATTTATAAATAGAATCGGGATAATTTTCTCTAGATTTTTCAATCATTGCTCTAGAATTATCAATACCAATTGCAGAATTTTTGTTTTGCATATTAAAAAGATTTACATGATGTCCTGTTCCACAACCGATATCAAGTATTTTAGATTTATTAGTAAAATTAGTATTATTTCTAATAATGTATATATCATCATTATTTTTTGTGGTATTATTTAGTATATCATCATATATATTCACATAATAATTGTCAAAAATATCATTACCCTTTTTTATAATAATATTTTTACTTACATTATTATGAAATCCTTCCTTTTTATATATATTTGCTATTAAAAGTATTAATAAACAAAATATTAATGTTAATATAAATTTTTCTAATAAAGTAGTTTTTATAAAATTCATTCTATATGTATTGTTGTTATTTTTTTTGTATATAAAATATTATATGAATGATTACGAAATTAATGATATAAGAACCATAAAAGATTTTAAAAATATTACTTTTTCTAAATTTGCTAGATCTAAAGTAAAAAAGGAATTATTATCATGTTTATATAATAATAAATTAGAGTCAGCATGTTATTGGTCTGTTGAATTAATATGTGCTGGTCATTTATCCGATTTATGGGATATATTATTATTATATATGAGTAGATATATTCATTTAGGTAATCCTAAATTACCAATGTATATAGAAATTCGTTTTAATAATTTCAAAAAAATTATTAGCAATGTTTATAATGGAAATGAAATCACATTAAGAAATAATGATAAAATAAGAAAATTATTTGCTGAGTTAATAGCATGTTTATGTCTTTCGAAAAAAAAACATGCGTTTGAAAGTTTAGCAATAAAAGATAAAAATGATTTTGATATTACTAATTTAACAAACAAATTAAAAGCACCAAATATAAATTTTGTTGATAATATATTTTATAAAAATGATCCCAAAGAAATATTTATTGCAATAAATGAGTTAGCTTATAATATATCAAGTTCATCAAAAGATATAACTTCTGCTTGTTATTGGTTTGAATGGATTATACAATTTGAACAAATATGTAAACAAAAAAAAATTAAATGTCAATGTGAAAGACGTGAATTAGTTCCAGTAGATGAAAAATTTCAAATGAATATTATTTGGATTATTTGGACTGCTTTAATTGTTGAATCAAAAAAACGGTCAAATACTTTATATAATAAAGCAATAATGTCATTATTAAATTTATATTGTATTCGATATAGTCCTGGATCAACAAAAAAAAGAAAATATATTATTTATTGGGCGATAAGTTTTTTAACAGAAAATATAAATTTTAATATTCCATTAATTGAAAATAAAGAATTAATAGAGACAATACAAAATAAGATAAATATAATTTATAAAGAGGTAAAAAAAAATGAAGTTATTCCAAAAACAGACTATTTATTTAATGGTATAGAGAGAAGTAATATAGATAAAACTATTGATAAATTAAATATACTAGACAATATTAGTAAAAATAAAATTACCATAAATAATAATAATAATAATAATAATGTGGAATAAAAAATTGAATCATTTATATTTTATTAATAATTATTAACAAAGTAATATGACAACCATGACAAATTCATCAAATGCAAATAATGTAATGATTAATAATATTATTGTCTGTATGAATAATATTATTAATCATTACATTAAAGATGTAAATGATGGTAAATTAAAGAAAAAAAATAAATTTCCATTAGTTCCATCAAAAAAGGCTGTTAATTCAAAAAATATTTATTATAAACCAAAAATTAATAATGTTCAAATGCGATATTCTAATTTATCAAATCGCACACTTCGTTATTAATTGAATAAATAATAATTAATTTAATAAATTTTTTTATGCATAAAATAGTTATTTAAAAATTAATAAAGATTTACCGACGTAAATTAGGATTTATACAAATAGCCTCTGTAGGAAATATATCACCAGACATACATTTATCATTAATTCCTACTTCAATGCAACTTCGAAATCCACGATCTTCTCCAATATAACAATAACCCGTTTTTTGTGAACCGGTCCGCTGTGTTTTATCATCCGAATCAACTGGTTCTGGAAGATTTGGTTCAGGCTTATTATATTTATTAGTAGCATCATCTAATGCTTTCATAGTAGAATTGGGATTTAATTTTGATTGTTCTTCAAGCAAATCAACGCCAGCATTTACGGTATTAGTTATTGCACTAGAAACGGATTTAACCCCTTTATCGGATACATTAGTAGTTTGTCGAATAGTTTCTCCAATATTATAACCGAAAAATACTAATATTGGTCTAAATAGTTCTGCTAAAAAATTTGGAAGTAGATCAAGTGATGCTAAAATATTTAATAATATAAATGCAAATAGTAGAAATATAAAGAAATATCTGATAATTTTTAAAACAGTATCCCAGATATTATTTTTTGAATCAACTAATGTTGAATCATTAAATAAAGAATCCGATGATTTAGGTGGTGATAATCCAGCTAATGGATTTTTTGCTGCACTAACTGTTCTATCGGTATTTAATGATTTAAGTTTCTCTAAAATAGAATTTCTTGTACTATTTCGTGATATTTTAAGACTACTCATTATATATAACAAACTTTAAAAAAGTTTAATCAAAACAAAATAAATAATATTTTATAAAAAATTATACTAATTTTACATAAAGTTTGATTAAAATTAGTTTTATAAATTTTAATAATTTTTATAAAATTTAATTATTGAATCGTATCCTAATGTATAGTTATTATAATCATTTGGTGTAGTATTTATTATTATTGTATTTGGATCAGTATTCTGAAATGTAGTATTATTAAACTGATCCTGAAAATCGTCTGCATCCCAAACATTATAACAATTGTTTATTATTAGAAGTGGATTATCATTTATTATAATTTTTAGACTAGCAATATACTCTAGAAATAAATATGTTGTACCACCATCTGTAGCATTAAAACTAAAAGGAGATAAACCATACTGAGTCGCATATTGTGTATAATTTAAATATGAATTTAATAGACTTAAAGCGGCACCATCATCAAATCCGGGATTAGAAAATGTAAGTTCTAAATAATTATTTCCTTCAATTATGGTTGAAAAAATATTCATACTAATTTCTATTTTATATTCAGCAATATCAAATAGTGTCCCATAAAATGCATTTGATTCTGCAATTCCAGAATTATCAGTAAAAATAGGCATAAAATATACCTTAGCATAATAAATAATACTCTCATATGTAAGTGAATTTAAACTAGAATCTTTGAAACAAGAATTACCAATATAATTTAATGATGAATCAGGTGAAATTATAACAGATGTTAAATTTTGACAATCATAAAATGCTTCATTACTAATTGATATTACTGATGATGGTATTATAATAGATGGCAATAAACTACATTGGTAAAATGCCTGTGTGCCAATAGTTTGTAGAACAGAAACTTCTTCAAATGAAATAGATGTTAGATTTATACAATTTATAAAACCATATTTTTCTATTGTTGTAATAGAACTAGGTATATTTATAGATGTTATTGTGTTACAATCAGCAAATGTAGCATAATTAATTATTGTTATAGAATTAGGTATAGTTATAGATGTTGCTGCTTTACAATGTGCAAAAGCATTTTCTCCAATAGATATTACTGATTCTGGAATTGTTATAGATGTTAAATTTATACATTGTTTACATGCTGAGGCATCAATTAATGTAACAGAATCTGGTATTGATATAGTTTTTAAATTAGAACAATCATAAAATGCTTCGTAACCAATTGATGTTACATTATAACCTATAATTACTTCTTTTAATTGAGATTTTGGAATATGATCTATATAATCACTAGATGTTAATTCTCCAACAATATTAACAATATATTCTGAACCAAAAAATCCGGTTCATCCGGGAGGTATACCCTCACAATAATAATAATAAGATGAAGGTCCAGTTTTTACTAAATTTTGTATCATTGGATTTGTTATAGTTTCGTTTTGAATCGCATAAGTAACTTTACTATTACCATGTAATGTAAATCCTTTTGCTAATTGATTATATTGTTGTTTTTTAGATAATCTATATGTGGATCTATTATTAGTTTCTCTAACAGTAGTTTTATAATCAGCTAACTTTTTCTCTCTTTCGCTCGCATTTAAATTAGTATCACATATTAATCTATCTCGAGACCATAATGAAGAACGTTCTGTCTGATATTGTTTTGCGACAACTTGTAATTGAGTTTTCAATTTCATACAATAATTAGTGCTCGTCATTAATATAAATTTTTATTATTTTATTTAAGTTAAAAGAAAATAATAAGAAAATAATAAGAAAATAATAAAAAATTATATTAGGGTTTTAAAGATTATAGCATTTAGAGTGTATCTTTATTTATAAAGATATTTGTCTAGCTTGTTGTGGAAAGAACCATCTAAATGATAAATAATATGGAATTGAATCAGATAAGTTTTTATTTTTCATTGCAAGATTTGGACCGGCATTAATAATACCATTAATATCATTAATATTAAGTGTTTTAGCAAAATATCTTAAAGAAGATATATAACCAGCAAAACCACCATTTAATGCTACATATACATTATCATAATTTTGTTTAGGAACACCTTTTAATATATGACTTCTAGCTAAAGTACCATTTATGTAAAGGTCTAGTTTATGTTGTTTACATCTTATAATTACATTAATCCATTTTTCAATAGGAATATCACCGATAGTAATTTCTTCCTTAAGATTATCAAATGTATTCATTACTACTACTAATTCTCTATAATTTGGTCCAATATATAATCCAGGAGCATTATTTGGATATGCTAAACCATCGGTACCAATATCATCATTACCTTTACTAAATACATGTTTATATTGATTGGGTTTGGATGCTGGATTAGATGATAATGGTGGATTTTTAATCCATAACCATACAGACCATGTAAATTCTAAGCCACCAGTTTCATCTTTAGATCTAAGAATTGGTATGGAACCGGGAGAATTAGGATTTTGTGCAACAACTAATAATTGTTCAGCATCGATCATACCATCAATTAATACAGGGTCGGTTGAATAAGAAAATATATGTGTAAGTGCGGTTATACCTAAACGTAATAAAATTATAAATACAAATATTACTAATAATAAAAATGATATCTTAGCGATAAAACTATTTGATTTTAAAAAATCTTTTGAACCACTAACAACTTCTTCATTTCCAAATAATTTAAAATGTTTTTCTGAAGGAACAAATGTACTATATGGTGTATTTGATGTAGTCATATCTTATATATTATATATAAAATACAATAAAATATGGCGACATCAAAATTCTTATTTATTGTTAAAATAACAGCATATTTTTCAAAATATCTAAATTAAATTACTAAATTACCTTTTTCATTATTATCTACTAAATAAGATATTTTAATTTTATATTTTTCAAATATATTACCAAAGCCGAACGAAGCATATCCATCTTTATATATATTATATGCTTCTTGTGGATTCAATGGATGAGCAAAATATTGTAAATTAGATGTTTGTCCAGAAAATCCACCATTTGGTGTAATATGAATATCTGCTGCTGGATCTATTTTTGCAACACCAGGTAGTACACATGTTCTTATTAATTTACCATCTAAGTAAACATCTAAAGTTCTACTATTTAAAGTTACAATTAAATTAACCCATTTTTGTAAAGGAAAATTTCTTATTGTACATTCATGATTAATATCTCTATCATTAGGATTACTATATTTATCGGACGATAAAGAATAGGTAGATACATTAATATTAATATTATTTTCATATGCTGCTAAAGTAATTAATGGATTAGATTCTCCATCTAAAGTATTGGATGTTCTATTTAATAATATTTTTTTATCAGCTAATCTATGTTTCCAATTATTAACATAAAACCATATAGAGTATGCATAATTATTACTAGATTTATTACTTGGTAATTGAGAAGCTTTAACTGTAGTTAATTGAGTACCAGATTTAACACCACTTAACTTTACGGATTTAGTATTAGTAAAATAATTAAAAACTAAATAAATTATAACAACAGTTACTATAAGTAATAAGACATTCATTAATAATCCCATAATATAATATAATATAAGATTAGAAATTATCCAATACTATAGATAGAATATATATCATTTTTTGTTAAAACTTTATCATAATATGTTAGATTTTTAATTCCACCATTGATACCATTAGTAGACCCAGATATAACATTGCTATAATACATTATTGGTGTAATATTAATTGTTGATGATACTAAAACATTATTTATAAAAATATCTAAAGTACCACCGTCATAATTAAATATAATATTATTCCATTTTTGGTAATGTATATTGTTCAATTCATAAATTTTTTTTAGATTATTATGCATTGTATTATTATTATTTTTATTATTTTTATTTTTTTTACTGGTAGAAGCCCAAAATTCTAATTTATTTTTATTAAAATTAATATTTAAAACATCACCATAATTTAATAATGTTGTAGATTTATTATATTTTGAATTTGTAGATTGTGGTTGAGGATTAATCCATATCCAAGTTGAAATTGCATAATTATAATTTATGTTAGTATATTTAGTTAAATTTTTAGTAGATTTTATATTTTGAAATGTACCCAAATTAGTTTCATTATTTAAATATACTGGTCCTTTTTCCACTAAATATCCATCTACTCGATTATATATTTTATATAAATAAGGTATTATAAAACGTAATATAATAACTAATATTTCTATTAATAATATAATCCAAACTGTTTTTGTGGTTATTTTATATTGGTGTTTAATCCATTCAATTAAATCTATAAACAAGCATGGAATATAAAATATTAAATGTTTTATTAATAATAATAGTGATTGCTTTTTACTGCGTTTTCCTTTACCATCTTTTTTTGTATCAGAACTACTAAATATAGTTTTATACATAATAGATAATACACCGATTACTAATAATATATTTAATACAGTAATCATTATAGTAAGAGGCCATGGTGTAAAAACTATATAATAATAAATAGTAAAAATTAAACCATAAAAAATTAATAACCAAGACAATATTTTAAATTTACTGTCTGTTCTAGTTAAACGCACTAATGCAAATAAATTTAATATTCCGGTTATAATTGAAAGAACCACAAAAGTTTTTGTAAAATTACTTGCAATACTTAGCGGATTAAAATATATTATTAATCCAAGATTTAATATATATATAATAAATAGTAATAATCCCCATCCGACTTTATAATTTGTAGAAAAAAAATTAAAAAATGAATTTAGTAATGTTATATTACTAAATGGTTTAAAAACTAAAATTAATAAAAATAATATTACAAATATAATAGCTAATATAATATTCCAAAAATTTACCATATTATACTTATATTTTAATTATATTATATTTTCCAACAATATCTACTTCGCCTAATTTATCTGTTTTAGATAATTTTTTTATACTTGTATACATTATTTTTATATCTTTTAAAAATTTATATTTACTATATTCTTTACATAAATTTGCACCATATTCTATATATTGATTTAAATTATTTAAATCATCAATTGATGACATCATAATTACATATGGGGAAGCAAAACTATTTAAATGAAACCATACAAAATTAGGATTGTCTTTTTTATAAGTATCTAATAATTCCCAATTTTCTCTTGCACTTTGTCCAAGATAATATTTAATATTTTCAAATTCAAATACTTTCATGTAAATATATATATTTACTATAATAGTAATATATTCAATTTTATAATTTAAAATACTTTATAAAGATAATATATAAATAATGACTGTTAATATTAGTGTTTCTAATTCTAAACAAACTGGATGTAATAATATAATAAATAAATTATTTAAATCTGAAATTAATTGTAGAACGATAAACACATTATCTATTGTTGATGATAATATTGAGAGTGGTTGTATTATTACACTCGGTAAAGAATATAATAATAAAAAAAATAAATTATATTTGGAATTTAATAAAATCAGAATATAATTGTTCACATTTAAAAATAGATGGAATATTTGATGGATGTATTAATAATTATTTAGCAGATGATTTATGTCCTGGTAAATAAGTTCTATTATATATTATCGTATATCAAAAGATATTTTTTTAGACATTTACTGCAATATGGTGAGAATATACAATATTCTTTATTATTTATATGAAATATAAATTGTAAATCTAAAAATAATAAATATTTACACTTTAGAAATATATTTCTAAGTTTTAGAAATATATTTTATAATTTAATAATATATAATGGTAGTTGATAAATTATTAATGGAAGCACTTTTTGTTGGATTATTAGTATTACTAGTAGGAACAGTAGTTTCATTTGTTATTGGTGCTCTTTTTTCGGTAGATTTACCAGCAGTTTGTAAAAAATGGAATAAAAATCATATAATGGAATTATCCTTATTTTTAACAGGATTTGTTGCACATTTATTATGTGAATTTGTGGGTCTTAATAAATGGTATTGTAAGAATGGTAATGCATGTTCAAAATAATGAATTTTCGGGTCGAAGGGGTGTCCCTTCAAATCATCGATTCTATTGATGTTTTTTTACCATGACAATTTCTACATAATGCTTCAAGATTATTAACATGATTATCTCCACCGCGATCTAAACGAATTTTATGATCAACCTCAAACCATGCTGTTAGTTGTTCATTACAATGCGCACATTTCCAGTTTTGATTTGCAGCAATAAATTTCTTTTTAGTTTCTCCAACTGATCTTTTGGTTGTTGGAGAAGTGCGTACATTTCCACCAACACTATAATTTTGATTAATATTTCCTCCAACTCCAGAATGCGTCATTCTTTTATATTGTGCGCTTTCTTTAATATTATCTTGATGACCAGAATTTTTATATAAATATGAAGATGCACCGATAAAAGGAGATATTATATCAGCACTATTTTTATCAATTGGCATATATTTAACAAATTTATCTGCATGTGTTAAAAGATTTTTGCTCTCTCCAGGATATTTTTTTACGAAAATATAGAGAGAAAGACCTAAAAAGGCATAAAATGCCATCTGATAATATTTTTTCCAACTTTTAATTAAATTCATATATTTTCCATCATGATATATATTTAATATAAAAAATCCGGTTGCTACTAATATTAATAATTCGAATTTCATTATATTATAAGTAAATAAAATATTATTATAATATATAATGGTAAAATTATCAAATAAATATCGTCGTCATCGCACATTACGACTTAAAAAAGGTGGTTATATATCACGATATCAACGAAATAAAACCTATAAAAAAACTAAAACTAAAACAAGAAGAAAAACAAAATCAACAAGATAAATAATTAGTTTATTTTTTAATACGTCTACAATAACCCATTTTTTTTGTACCACTTGGACAATGTTTTTTATATTTGTATTTATATAATTTTGTTCTAGATTCACAATAATATTTTTTTCTTGTACCTTTTGGACAATATTTTTTGCGATGTTTAAGTTCGTTTTTTTTAGTAAATTTCTTTTTCTTAAATAAATTAGATTTTTGTTTATACATAATTGATTTTGGATAACTGTCTTTTATTACTTTATTTTGATTCACTAATAGATCTAAATTTATTAATGTATTGTTAGCTAATTTATTTTTATCGGTTAAAGAATATAAATCTTGAACTAAATCATTTATATCAACCGGTTTACTTGCATATTCAATCGAAAAACAATATTTAATTAATATATTAGCATATCTTATTTTCATATTATTCATATTAGGTAAAAATAATATTTGAATATATGACATTATTAAACCATAAACATCTAGATTCTTAGAATATACATTATTAAAAAATAAATCAGTATCAAATGTTTTTGTTTCAAAATTTAAATAATTCATTAAAATTTTTGCACAAATAGAGGCTATAATATGTTCTAAGAAATTTTGTATATTATTTATATTTTGATTCGCAAGATTAAAAATTATATCTAATATTATAGATAAGTATTCATTATTTCCTTTTCCAATATAATAGATAAAATAACTATAATATAATTTCATTGAATTATATAACTGGTTAAATAAATCAGGATTATTTTTATTAATCTGATTATTATTAAATACATTAGATTGTAAATAGTTATTTAATACTTCGGGAGCAAATAATACTTTGGAAAGAGGATTATTAAAAGCAACCGATATATTTAATATATTATTTGATAAATTACTACTAGCTAATCCCCAGTCAATTATTTTTACTTCATTATTATTATATAATAAATTATCACCTTTTAAATCATTATGATATAAATGTAAAGTATTCATTGGAACTATAGCATTTATTAAAAGATTTATTAATAATTTATTTAATTTATTTAGCGAACGATCAGCTGTTGCTACTGCCTCTGTTATGGTAATACCACCATCTTGCATATTAATTATTTTTAATTTATTTAAATTATTATTAATATCTAATATATTAATATTCCGTAAAGGCGTTTCACATTTTTCTATATTATTTAAATCATCATCAATTAATTTATTTGGAATACATTTTTCTAAATTATTTAATAAAAAATATTTATGATAATTCGGTATATTTTTTATAATATTTTTTGCTTTCATTAATTCATCCCATTCATCATTCGCTTGTTTATTTTCTAAAAGTTTACTAATTCCATTATATCTAGTATCACTATTTTTACAACGAAGAGCTGGTTTAAATGTACATCCATATGTACCATAACCTATAACTTTACCTCCTATATTATATTTTGTATTTATATTCATATATTATATATATAATATATATTATATATATTATATATATTATATTATTTTATCTTTTATAAAGAGTATATGATAGTATTATTAGAGTTATTATAATAACAAAATATATGTATTTTTCTTTTTTTATAAGATTATTTTTTATAGTAATTTCTTTTGGTTCATATAATTTATAATAATTATGTAATGTTTCTTCAAATGATTTTTCTGGAATACCTATTGATAAATTAACTTGATTATGTATATAATATACCCATTTTATAAATGATTCACGTGAATCAAGATATGGAGTAACAGGATGTGAATCTAATAATTTACTAAATGAATTTGCCATATCTGGTACTGGAATAAATAATGGAAAATTTTCAATAAAATCATAATATTTTTTTTTTGCAGTATCATTTGGATTCAATGGATAATTTAAAGCAATTGTATGTAATACAAACCAATAATGTGGTCCCCATATTTTTGGATCGAGTGCCATTAAATTAAACTAATATAAAAACAATTTATAATAAACAAATAGATATGAAAGAATATAATTTTTGCAATAATTGTGGAAAATCAGGACATATATTTAATCAATGTAAAAATCCTATAACCAGTCTAGGTATAATAGTATTTAATAAAAAAAATAATATTGAAAAAATTAAACATGATAATAATTCTGAAAATATTGAATATTTAATGATAAGACGTAGAGATAGTTTAGGTTATGTAGATTTTATGAGAGGTAAATATCCATTATTTAATAAACGATATATATTAAATATTATAAATGAAATGACTATTGATGAAAAGCAAAATTTATTAACTTATGACTTTGATATTTTATGGGATAAATTATGGGGTGATTATATCGGTATCCAATATCGCAGCGAAGAAAAAACATCAAGAGATAAATTTTTATCATTAGGTTTAGGTATTAATTTATCATCAGAGAAATATAGTTTGAAATCACTTATAAATCAATCTAATACAACATGGACAGAACCTGAATGGGGATTTGCCAAAGGAAGACGCAATTATAATGAAAAAGACTTAACTTGTGCTTTAAGAGAATTTGAAGAAGAAACAGGATATGATAAAAATTCTTTAAAGTTAATACAAAATATGTTGCCTATTGAAGAAATATTTACTGGATCTAATTATAAATCATATAAACATAAATATTATATTGCAGAATTAGATAAAGAAATTAAACCTATTACAAATTATCAAAAAAGTGAAGTAAGTAAAATACAATGGTTATCTTTTAACGAATGCTTAAAGATAATTAGACCATATAATTTAGAAAGAATAGATGCATTAAAAAAAATAAATTATATATTAACAAATTATCAGTATTATTAAATAATATTAAACGATATTTATATAATATATATTTAAATATAATATTTATATATATAAATTTATTTAGTATTCTATTTATATATATAAATAGAATGTCTTCACAATCATCTGAAAATAGTAATACATCAAGTGAACTATTAGGTGATACACCTACTTCATCTGATAATATATCCAGCACCATGGACGAATTACAAATTAGTTCTCAAAATAATTCATTGAATATTGCACCACAATCAAGTTCTCCACAACCGAGTGCACCACTATCAAGTTCTCCACAACCGAGTGCACCACCATCAAGTTCTCCACAACCGAGTGCACCACTATCAAGTTCTCCACAACCG
>Ga0206130_10000340_pt1 | contig 80178 bp, 84 predicted proteins | sample Helgoland_Spring_9_FD_148637 | JGI IMG/M metagenome (GOLD analysis project Ga0206130, IMG submission 148637) | Pelagic subsurface seawater microbial communities from Kabeltonne, Helgoland, North Sea - Helgoland_Spring_Bloom_20160512_1 | ecosystem: Environmental > Aquatic > Marine > Epipelagic ... | reverse complement strand
CTTGCCCATCCATGCCGACCTCCATCCAGCCAGCACCCTGAATCAGATCCGCACGCTTATGGGAATCCCTGTTCGACTCACATCGAACGAAAACCGCTCTAATCCATCGATCGCGCCTTCCAGCGCGCGGACATAGTTCAGAACTTCACGGTTATCGCCCCGAGTCGCCGCCTCCGCCGCGCCAGCCTCGAACAGGAACAGGTCAGTCAGCGTCGTATACGTCCCCTCCATGCTCGACGACGACACCGCCTCGCGGCGCTGGAGCGGACGGATCAGCAGGAGCGGATTGGGCACCGATCGCCCAATGCCTTTAAGCTCGCCCACCGCCTGCGTCGCAAGTGTCAGTTGGGGCAGAAACTGCGCGACATCGACGATCGGCGGCGGTAGCGGAGTTGGCACGAATGCCTTGCGGCCGCCGATCGTCGGTATCAATGTTCCAGTCGTATTCGCGTCGAAGCCGTTTCTGTCCATTGGACGGAACTACAAACTGCTGGTTCCACTTTCAACGAAAACATGGTTTCGTGAAAAGTACGGACGCAAGCTTCAACCTACGTGCAATTGATATGACACTCGCGAACATGTTGGCTGCATGATGAGTATCGCCACGACAAACCGCTGTCCTACACGCCGCGTTTCTGTCTTACGCTCGTCGATGACCAACAGACGCTCAGCTCGCTTCGCCGTCGACGCTCTGCCGACCGGCGCCCTTTCCACCCCGACGCTCTCCGCGCCGCCGCCGCATGACGCGACGCTCATGACGAGCGCGCCCCCGCCCCCCGATCTGGCGCCCCCCGATCTGGCGCCGCCCGATCTGCCGCCCCCCGATCTACCGATGCCCGCCGATGCACGCGCGGGGCCGGATCCGGCGGATTACGACTGGGTGCCCGTGCTGCGCCGCCCGCGTCCCGATGGCTGGTCGCCCGACAAACAGCGGCGGTTCATCGAAACGCTCGCCGACACCGCCTGCGTCACGATCGCGGCGCAGGCGGTGGGGATGTCGACCGCGTCCGCCTATCGCCTCCGTCGTGCGCGCGACGGCGGGGCGTTCGCCGCGGCCTGGGACGCCGCGCTCGACCAGGGGGCGCAGGTGTTGATCGCGACCGCGTTCGACCGCGCGATCCATGGCAGCGAGGAACCCGTGTTCGATCGCGACGGCAACCGCGTCGGGCGGCGCTTTCGCCAGAACGACCGTTTGCTGATGTTCCTGCTCCGCAAGCTCCATCCCGAACGTTTCGGCGATCGCGGGCGCGATTCGCCCGCGGCGGGGTCGGTGCGGGTGCAGCGCGCGGGGACGCCGCCGCTGGCCGAGCGGCTCGATGCGCTCTCTCCGCCCCGCCCCGCCGATCCCGCGGCGCTGCTCGACGACGAGGACCGCGCCGCCGCCTATGTCGTCGCCGATCTGTGCGATGGCGCGCTCCCGCCCTGGCATCAACGTATCCAGGCGGGGGAGGACATCGCCCCCGCCGACCCGGCGTTCGAGGCGGACTTCGCCGCGATGAAACAGGCGGTCTATCCCGACGCCGATCCCGACCATGACGCCGACGACGACGATGATCGCTGGTCGTGAACACCATGCGTTTAGGCGTGACCTTATGTGACCTTTGCGGCGCTTCCCCGTTCGGAAGCGCCGCCCCGCCTCATGTTACGGTGACGCCCTTCCAAAAGGCGACCCGGTCCTTGATCTGTTTCGCCGCATCTTTGGGTTCGGGGTAATACCAGGCGGCGTCCTTATTCTCCGCCCCGCCCGCGACCAGCGTATAATAATGCGCGGTGCCTTTCCACGGGCAGACGCTGGTCGTCGCGCTGTCCTTCAGCATCGCGGGGTCGATCGCGGATATCGGGAAATAGGCGTTGCCCTCCACGGTCACGATATCGTCGCTCTGGGCGATCCGCGTGTCGTTCCACCATGCCTCGGCCATGTTCATTCTCCTTGTCGTCCGGCCAACGCGCGATCGCGACCGATGGCTCCGCCGGACGGGCGGCGAGACGGGTCGGGCACAAAAGCGCGGATTGCGGATGCATCCTTCGCGGCGTTGCATGGTTTAGATAAGGCGTCGGAGGGATTTCCCCCCTTTCGCCTCCGGCGCACCTTGCCGGGCCGGGTTCATGCCCGGCCCCTGTGGCCCGATGGGACGGCTCGGGCTATACGGATGGTCCCGCATCGCCACTCGCCGTTCCGGAGTACGCCATGATCGCCCGCACCATGCTCACCCTGTCGTTCCTCGTGCCGCTCGCGGCGTGTGGGGGGACCGCGCCCGCCGACAATCAGGCCGCCGCCGCCGCGCCGTCGGTCGATTATGCCGCACGGATCGCCGCCCTGACCGATACGCAGCGCAACGGCGTCTTCCTGCGCGCGATCCGCGATGCCGGGCAGGAATGCCAGGGCGTCACGACCTCCGCCGCCGCACCGCCGACCGGGGACAAGCCCGCGTGGACCGCGACCTGCACCGATGGCAAGCCATGGCTGCTGATGCTGGAGGCCGGCGGCGTGATGACCGTCGTTGATCCCGTGACGGTGCGCGGCGCGGGCTGATCGGGGCGGGCGCCGATGCCCGGTCCCGGTTTCAGCGCTTGCGGACGAATTCGGCGCGCAGGACCAGCCCCTTGATCCCGTCGAACTTGCAGTCGATCTCCTGATCGTCACCGGTCAGCCGGATCGATTTGATCAACGTGCCGCGCTTCAGCGTCTGGCCCGCGCCCTTGACGGTCAGGTCCTTGATCAGCGTCACCTGATCGCCATCGGCCAGCACGTTGCCGACCGAATCGCGCACGACCACCGCCGCCTCGTCGCCCGATGGTGTCGCCGCGGCATCGGCGGCGCTGATCCATTCCCCGCTCGCCTCGTCATAGACGAAGCTGTCGTCGCTATCGGTCATCGCTCAACTCTTGATGGTGACCATGCCCACCGCGGCGGGCTTGGTGGACGGGTTGCTGGCGTTGGGCTTGGGCGCCTTTTCCGCCTTGGGCTTGCGGACTTCGCGGTTCGATTTCTTCTGGCTCTTGGCCATGGCACGTCCTTCGGGGGGCGGTGATGCCCCGCGTCTCCTTGCCACGAACCCGCGCGGCGCCCTGCATGAATTCGATGGCGTCAGAACGCGCCCGGCGTCTCCCGCTGCGCGGTCGTCGGGTTGTCGGGGGTCAGCAACGTCCGCTTGCCCGTCGCCAGGCTCGCCGCCGACACCGCGCCGACGGGAATGGCGGTACAGCTCTTCCCTTGCAGGAAATCGAGCGCACCGCGCACCGATGCCTCCCGCGGATCGCCCAGCGGATAGGTGACGTCGTCGCCCGCCTGGCAGCTCGCCTCGACCTTGCCCGCCAGCCCGTCGTAATAATCGCCCTGCCGCGCCGCATTCTGCGTCGCCAGCGCGATCACCCGCAGCCGGTCGTCGCACGCGGCGCGGTCGAGCGCGATCTGCCCGACCGGCTTGCCATAGGTGTTGGTGCCGATCAGCGCCGCGTTGGTGTGGAAATAGGGGAGCGCGGCGTTGATGACGAGCTCGCTCGCCGAGGCGGTGCTGCCCGTCCCGATGAACGCGATCTTCGTCGGTGCGATCGATTGCGGTTGCGGCATGAAATTGCGGGTCGTGTTGTTGGCCGACTTCTCGGGCCGGAACACCGTATATTCGACGACCTGCGACGTCGATCGCGCCGCGCCGAGCAGGTCGCTGAAGAGCTCGGCGATCGAGATCAGCCCACCACCATTGTAGCGCAGGTCGACGATCACGTTGGTGACGCCCGCCGCCTTGAACGACGCGAACGCGCTGCGCAGCGCCGGGTCCGCGGTCGAGATGAAGGTGCGCAGGTTGACGTAGCCGACCCGGATGCCGCCATCGTCGATGATCTTCGCCCCATAGCGACTCGATACCGGGGTCAGGTCGTAATCCGCCTTGGCGACGGTCAGGTCCTTCGTCACGCCGCCGGTCGCGACGCGCAGCACCCGGGTCGTGCCGACGGTGCTCGGCCCCAGCGCATCGGTGATCGCGGCGGGGCCGCCGGTCGCGATCAGCTGGTCGACCGTGACCAGTGTGGCCGCGCTGGTGCCGATCGCGATGATCTCGCTGCCCCGGTCGATCCCCGCGGCCAGGGCGGGCGCATTTTCGAACGCCTCGGCGACGAAGACCCGCCGCGCGTTGACGTCATAGGCCAGCCGTACGCCGAACCCGGCGCTCGATCCCGAGGCGTAATAGGCATCCTCCCCCGCGATCGAGGTGACATAGGTGAAGAACCGGTCCTTGCGCTGGCTGCGCGCGGTCGCGGTCAGCGCGTCGACATAGGCCTGCAGCGTCGTATAGGGCGTCGGGTCGAGCGTCGTCGGCAGCGTGTCGGGGAACAGATACCATTCGCGGATCTGCGCCGCGACCCAGTCCTGCCGCTCGCGCAGCGAACAACCCGTCGTCGCGACCGGGGTGGGCGTGGGAGTGGCCGTCGCGGTCGCCGGGGCCGACGATCCGCCCGCCCCGCCACATCCCGCCAGCAATGCCGCCATCGCGACGACCGATCCGAAAGCCCGCTGACGCATCCTGATACCCTTTATGTTTTCAGTTACTTACCGGCAATTATGGTTCGCGGCAATCCGCCCGCCCCGCTCAGGGCGCCAGGCTTTTCGACGCCTGTTCGAACACGTCCTTCGACAGTCCGGGGGTCGCGACGATCCGTTCGAGTTCGGCGCACATCATCGTCGCGCGCGCGCTGTCGAACCGGCGCCAGCGGCCCAGCGGCGGCAACAGCTTCGCGGCGGTCTGCGGGTTGAGCCGGTCGAGCGCGATCAGCTGATCCGCCAGGAAGCGGTATCCCGATCCATCGGCAGCGTTGAACGCGCGCTGGTTCGCCGCGAACGCGCCGATCAGCGCGCGGGCGCGATTGGGGTTGGCGAGCGTGAAATCGGGATGCCGCGCCAGATCGGCGACCGCCGCGCCCGTATCCGCGCGGCTCGACAGCGCCTGCGTCTGGAACCATTTGTCGATCACCAGCGAATTGTCGGCATAGCGATTATAGAAGATATCGAGCGCCGCCTCGCGTTCGTCCGCCTCGCTGTTGACCAGCGTCGCGAGTGCGCTCTGCCGGTCGGTCATGTTGTCCGCGGTGTCGAACAGCGCAAAGGCCAGCGTTGCCGCATCCGCCGCGCCGCTCGCCGCGATATAGCCCAGCGCGACGCTGCGCAGCCGCCGGACCCCCTTGGCCTGCGGCGAATAGGCATAGGGCGCGCGGGGGGAATCGAACGCGGCGCGCCACTGGTCGATCAGCTGCAGCCCGATCGCGTGGCGCAATGCTTCGCGGCTCGCATGGATCGCCTCCGGATCGACCAGCGCCAGCTGGTCACCGATGAAGCTTTCGGATGGCAGCAACACCGCTTCGGCGACATAGGCCGCATCCAGATCGGGGTTGGCCAGCGTGTCCGACACCGCCGCGACGACCGCGTCATGGCCGCCGGTATCGCCCGAAACGCCCTTCACCAGCGTATCGAGCATCAGCTGCTGCATCGCCTCGTATCGCGCGAACGGATCGTCGTCGTGCCGGGCCAGGAACGCCAGATCGGCGGCGGTGCGATCGCTCTCGACGATGACGGGGGCGGAAAAACCGCGGTTGATCGACAGGATCGCGCGGTCGTTCATCCCCTCGACGACTCCAAGCCCTTCGAACACCAATGTCTCGGTCGGCTGGTCGAGGATCACGAGCCGTTCGTCGATCAGCGCACGCCCGTCGCTGGCGGCGAACAACCGCAGCTTCAGCGGCAGCACCATCGGCGCCTTGTCGGGCTGCCCCGGCGTCGCGGGCACATGCTGCGCCAGCCGCACGGTGATGCGACCGTCCGCCTGTTCCAGGCTGGCCGACACGCGCGGGGTACCCGCCTGGCTATACCATAGCCTGAATTGCGTCAGGTCGATGCCGCCCGCCTCTTCCATGCACAGCACGAAATCCTCGCACGTCGCCGCGGTGCCGTCGAACCGGTCGAAATACAGGTCGCTCGCCGCGCGAAAGCCGACCGGCCCCAGCATCGTCGCCATCATCCGGATCAGCTCGGCGCCCTTGTTATAGATGGTCGCGGTGTAGAAATTCGAGATTTCCTGATAATGGTCGGGGCGCACCGGATGCGCCAGCGGCCCGGCGTCTTCGGGGAATTGCGCGGCGCGAAGCCCGCGGACGTCCTCGATCCGCTTGACCGCTGCCGACCCCTGATCCGCCGAAAAACACTGGTCGCGATAGACGGTGAACCCCTCCTTCAACGACAGCTGGAACCAGTCGCGGCACGTCACCCGGTCGCCCGACCAGTTGTGGAAATATTCATGCGCCACGACCGCGGCGATCGCGTCATAGTCGTAATCGGTCGCGGTGTCGGGATCGGCGAGGATGTAGCGGCTGTTGAAGATGTTCAGCCCCTTGTTCTCCATCGCGCCGAAATTGAAATCGTCGACCGCGACGATGTTGAACACGTCGAGGTCGTATTCACGGCCATAGACGCGCTCGTCCCACGCCATCGACGTCTTCAGCGCGGCGAGCGCGTGGTCGGTCTTGGCCAGATCGGCCTCGCGCACCCAGATGCCAAGCTCGACCGTCCGCCCCGACATCGTCGTGAAGCTGCCCCGATTGACCGCCAGGTCGCCCGCGACCAGCGCGAAGAGATAGGATGGCTTGGGAAAGGGATCGTTCCATTCGGCCCAGTGGCGGCCATCCTCCCCATCGCCCTGCGCGACCGGGTCGCCATTGGCGAGCAGGATCGGATACCGCGCCTTGTCCGCGGCCATCCGTACCGAATAGCGGCTGAGCACATCGGGCCGGTCGGGGAACCAGGTGATCCGGCGGAACCCCTCCGCCTCGCACTGGGTGCAGAGATTGCCGCCCGATGCGTACAGCCCCATCAACTGCGTGTTCCGATCGGGCGCGATCGTGACGACGGTGTCGATGCGATGCGCAGCGCCGCTCAACGGGATGACGAGCTGGTCGCCCTCGATCCGCCAATCGTTGATCGCGACGCCGTCGACGCTGACCGACACCGGCACCTGCCCCGCCCCGTCGAGCCGCAGCGGTTCGTCATGCCCGCCGTTGCGCACGACCGACAGCGTCGCGGCGACCCGTGTGCTGGCGGCATCGAGATCGAAATCGAGGTGCGTTTCGGGCACCAGCCAGGCGGGCGGTCGATAATCGACGCGATGGGTGACGCCGTGGGCGTGCGGCGGCTGGGCGAGGCTGTTCTGAACGTCGAGCATGCCGCCCGTATACGACCGCGTCCCCGCCAGCGGAAGCTTGCGCTGGACCCCCGGCGTGATAGTCGCGGACGATACGATATTTTCTGACCGGAAGTTTCTGCATGTTGCGTACGATCACTGCCCTTTGCCTGCTGACCCTGCCCGTGACCGCCGCGTTGGCCGACGATACCGCGCCCCGGTCTGTCGATCAGGCGGCACCAGTCGATCAGACGGCTGCGACGACCGGTCAGGCGGCGCTGCCCGCCGACCAGGCCGCGATGAAGGCGCATGTGATGTTCCTGGCTTCCGATGCGATGCGCGGACGCGAAGCGGGCAGCCCCGAATTCGACATCGCCGCGCAATATGTCGCGTCGCGCTTCTATGCCGCGGGGCTGACGCCGGGCGGCGATGCGGGATCCTTCCTCCAGACCGTGCCGCTGGTGACCTATAAGGCGGCGGGGCAAGGCGATCTGGTCTGGTCGGACGCACGGGGCGTTCTCCAGCCGCTGGCGTTCGGGACCGATTTCGTCCCCGCCGCCAACCCGGCGCGCGCGCTGACCAGCGTGTCCGCCCCCGTCGTCTTCGTCGGCTATGGCATCGTCGCGCCGCAATATGGCCAGGACGATTATCGCGGCGTCGACGTCCGCGGCAAGATCGTCGCCTATTTCGGCGGCGCGCCCAAGCGGTTTGGCGGCGAGGAGCGCGCCTATTTCGGATCGGGATCGACCAAGGCATCGATCGCCGCCGATCATGGCGCGATCGGGGTTCTCAACATCGAAACCCCCGGCGCGCGCGGCCCCGGCTTTGCGCGGATGGTCCAGTTCTACGACACGCCGCGGATGACCTGGGCGACCCCCGCCGGGGTCGGCAAGGCGGGGGGGGCACCGGTGCTGGGGACGATCAGCCAGGCGGGGGCGGCACGGCTGTTCGTCGGCGCCAAATTGCCCTGGAGCAAAATCGCCGCCGAAAGCGCGAAGGACGCGCCCCGCTATCGCGCGATGCCGCTCAAGGGATCGCTCGCCGCGGTCACCCGCACCAGCTTCGCGCCCGCCGCGAGCAGCAACGTGATCGGCATCATCCCCGGCACCGACCCCGTCGTCGGCAAGCAGGTGGTCGTCCTGTCGGCCCATCTCGACCATCTCGGTATGCGCGGCGAGGGCAAGACGCCGGGCGAAGACCGGATCAACAACGGCGCGCTCGACAATGCGATCGGGATCGCCAGCCTGATCGAAGAGGCCAAGCGCTTCACCGCGAGCGGCCAGGCGCCCAAGCGCACGGTGATGTTCCTGGCGGTGACGGGGGAGGAAAAGGGCCTCGTCGGGAGCGATTATTTCACCAACCACCCGACGGTACCGCTGAAATCGATCGTCGCCGACGTCAATCTCGACATGCCGATCCTGACCTATAAGTTCGAGGACATGATCGTGTTCGGCGCCGAACGGTCGACGCTGGGGCCGATCGTGCGCGATGCGGTCGGCGCGATCGGGGTGTCGCTGTCGCCCGATCCGATGCCGGACGAGGGTATCTTCGTCCGCTCCGACCATTTCCGCTTCGTCCAGAAGGGGATCCCGTCGGTCTTCCTGTGGCCGGGGCAGAAGGGGCCGGGCAAGGCCGCGGTCGACCATTTCATGACGACCAATTATCACAAGCCCTCCGACGACCTGTCGCAACCGATCCTGTGGGATCAGGGGACGCGCTTCGTCGACGTGAACTATCGCATCGCGCGCGCGATCGCCGATGGCGCGGCGGCACCCGTCTGGAACAAGGGCGATTATTTCGGCACGACGTACAAGGGGCCGATGGCGCGCTGATGCTGCTGATCCTCGGCCTTGGCTATACCGCGGAACGGATCGCGGCGCGCTGGCAGGCGGCGGGGCTGGGCCCGGTGATGGCGACGACGCGCGACGGACGCGGGGATACGCTGCGCTTCGACGATGAGCCATCGGTCCGCACCGCGATCGCGACCGCGACGCACCTGCTGTCGTCGGTCCCGCCCGTCGACGATGCCGATCCGGTCCTCGATCGCTATGGCGATGCGCTGGGCGGGCGCTGGCTCGGCTATCTGTCCTCGACTGGCGTCTATGGCGATGCGGGCGGGGGCTGGGTCGATGAGGCGACACCGGTTGCGGGGCGGCGCGCAGGCCGCAACGCCGCCGATCTCGCGTGGCTGGCCCGCGGCGCGCACGTCTTTCGCCTGCCCGGCATTTATGGCCCCGACCGGTCGCCGCTGACCCGGGTCAGGCAGGGCAAGGCGCACCGCGTCGATGTGCCGGGGCAGGTGTTCAGCCGCGTCCATGTCGACGACATCGCCAGCGGCGTCGTCGCCGCGGTCGATGTGCCGCCGGGTGCGTACAACCTCGCCGACGACCTGCCCGCCGCGCAGAACGATGTCAGCGCCTTCGCCGCGCGCTTGCTCGGGATGCCCCCGCCCCAGTTCGTGTCGCTCGACAGCCTGTCGCCGATGGGGCGCAGCTTCTATGCCGAAAACCGTCGCGTCGCGAATGGGAAAGCCAAGCGCGTGCTCGACTGGAATCCCGCCTATCCGACCTATCGCGACGGGCTGCGCGCGCTCGTCTGATCGGCGGCGGCGACCGGCGTGGGCCGACGCGCCTTCAACGCGATGACCAGCCCGATCCCCGCCAGCACCGCGCCCCCGATCGCCAGCGGCGACCAGCGATACCCCTCGAACAACGTCGACAACAGCATCGCGATGACGGGGACGATGACGCTGGAATAGGCCGCCTTCGCCGGGCCGATCACGCGCAGCACGCTGAAATACAGCGGAAACGCCAGTGCCGACGCGGCCAGCCCCAGATAGACGATGCCCGCGACATAGCCCCAGCGCGGCTCGATCACCGGCGGCCCCGTCAGCCACCAGGCGACACCCGCGTCGAGCAGCGTCCCCAGCAGCATCGCGATCGCCAGCGTCGATCCCATCGGATAGCGTTTGGCGGTATCGGTCGCCTGCAACACGTTCGCGCTCGACGCCGACAGAATCGCCGCCAGCGTCCAGGCGATTCCGGTCAGCGACGCGGCGGGGCCGTGCGGGTCGGTGCGCGCCTCGTGCAGGAACAACAGCGCCACCCCCGCCATCGCGACCGCGGACCCGATTAGCAACTGCCGCCCCATCCGCTGCCCCAGGAACAGCCGCGCGAACCCCGCATTGGGCACCAGCAACAGCGCAAAGACGACCGCGACCAGGCCCGATGTGATGAACTTCTCGGCGCGATAGACGAAGTTGAAATTGAGGCAGAATTGCGTGATCCCGATCGCCGCGGCAAAGGCATAGCCGCGCGCGTCGAGCCGGAACCGGTCGCCACGCACGATCGCCCAGATCGTCATCGCGACCCCCGCGACCGCAAAGCGATAGGTGACCGACCAGCTGGGCGGCACCACCGCGATCTGGTCGCGGATCACCAGCCACGTCGATCCCCAGATCAGCGTCACGATCCCGAACGGGATCAGGATCGCCGCGCGGGTCGACTGGGGGGCGGCGGCGGCCATCGCGGAATCGCCCGTCACAACGCCCCGATCGCGGTGGCCAGCGCGATCGCGTCCGCCTCGTCGGTGTCCCACGCCGTCACCAGCCGGATTTCACCGGGTGCCCAGTCGTAGAAATCGAACCCCTGCGCGCGCAGCGCGGCGGCATCGTCGGGCGTCGCGCGCAGGAACACCTCGTTCGCCTCGACCGGGTGGATCGTCCGGTCGCCCGCCCCCGCCGCGATCGTCCGCGCCCGCGCGTTGGCGGCGATGGCGTTGTCGATCCACAGATCGTCATCGAGCATCGCGATGATCTGGGCCGCCAGATACCGCCCCTTCGACAACAACAACCCTGCGCGCTTGCGCCGGTACAATGTCGCATCGGCCAATTTGGTGTCGAAGAAGACGAGGCATTCCGCGCTCATCGCGCCGTTCTTGACGAACCCGAACGACAGCGCATCGACGCCCGCGCGCCACGTCACCTCGGCGGGCTTGCACCCCAGCGTCGCGATCGCATTGGCGAAGCGCGCGCCATCCATGTGCAGCCCCAACCCGCGCTTTTCGGCCAGCTTGCCGATCGCGGCGACGTCGTCGGGGGAATAGACCCGGCCATATTCGGTCGCGTTGGTGATGCTGATCGCATGCGGCTGGACGCGGTGGACGTCGTCGGCGATCCCGTCGAGCACCGCGGCGATGCCGTCGGGATCGAGTTTCGCGCCCTCCCCCTCCGCCAGGAACAGCTTGGCGCCATGCGTATAGAATTCGGGCGCGCCGCCTTCGTCGTTCTGGATATGCGCGTCGCGATGGCAGACGACGCCCCCGTGCGGCGGGCACAGGGCGGCCAGCGCCAGACAATTCGCCGCGGTGCCGCTGGGCACCCACAGCGCGCGCACCCGCGTCCCGAACAGCTCGGACAGCCGCTTGTCCAGCTGCCCCGACAACGCATCGCCATCATAGGCGGTATCGAGATGATTGGCGGCGGCCATCGCGTCCATCACCCGGGGGTGGACCGGTGCGGCGTTATCGGAAAAAAAGCGCATCGCGGTCCTGTGATGCTGCGCACCGGGCGCGTCAACATCGGCCCGTCCCGACCCTAGCGGAATTCGAGCGGCGGCTGATCCTCCGACCGGCGCGGCTCGCGCGGTGGCGGCGGGCTGCTCCGGTCGCCATCGGGGTTGATCGTGATGCTGCCATCGCGCCCCATCTTCATCTCCAGCCCCAGTCCGCGAACCGTGCCGTCGAACGGCGGCGCGTCGGCGGCGTCGGGCGCATAGATGTCGGCGTTCTGCTCCTCGTCGGAAACGATCGCGGCGTCGGGATCGACATCCTCGACCGGCGCCGCCTTGACCACCGGCGCCAGGTCGAGCGCGGACACCATGAAATTGCGCCAGATCTGCGCGGGGATGCCGCCCCCGTGCAGCCCCGGATTGGGCGTGTTGTCGTCGTTGCCGACCCACACGCCGACGACCAGATCGCCCGCGAACCCGATGAACCACGCGTCGCGATTGTCCTGCGACGTCCCCGTCTTGCCATAGCTGTCGACCGACAGCGACGCCTGCCGCCCCGTCCCCCGGATCGACGCCCCCAACAGGTCGAGCATCTCCGCGCGGACGCTATCGGGCAATGTCTTCGTGCCGCCCGCGATCGACTGATACCAGCTCTTGTCGGCGACATGTTCCAGCCCGCGCGGCTGGACCGGATAGGTGCCGTTCGCGATCCCCGCATAGGCCGCGGTCAGTTCGAGCAACGACACCTCCGCGGTGCCCAGCCCGATCGTCGCCTCGTTCGGGATCGGGGTCGAAATCCCCAGGTCGCGCGCCGCCTTGATGACGTTGCGGACGCCGACCTCCTGCGTCAGCCGCGCCGCCGCGACGTTCGACGATCGCGCGAACGCACGGCGCAGCGGGATCTTGCCCAGATAACGCCCGTCGTCGTTCTTGGGCTTCCACCCCGCGATATCGACGGGCGAATCGTCGACCAGCGTATCGGGGGTCATCCCGGCGCGCATCGCCGCCAGATAGACGAACGCCTTGAACGTCGACCCCGGTTGCCGCCGCGCCTGCGTCGCGCGGTTGAACGGGCTTTTGCCGTAATCCTTGCCGCCGACCATCGCGACGACGCGCCCGTCGCGGCGCATCGCGACGATCGCGACCTGCGCCTGGCGCAGTCCCGCCTGGCGCACGACGCGTTCGGCGGTACGCTGCAATTGCGGATCCAGCGTCGTCTCGACCGTCGCCTCGGTGCGGATTTCGCCGGCCTGGTCGCGCGCCTCGGGCAGGACCCAGTCCGCGAAATAGGTGCCGTTGGGCAATTGTCGCGCATCGCTGTCGGCGCGCACCCGCTGCGGCTGGACGTCCGCCGCCTCCGCCTTGGTCAGGAACCCGGCATCGACCATCGCGCCGACGACGATCATCTCCCGCTTGCGCGCGCCCGCCAGATTGCCGGTGGGCGCCAGCCGCGACGGCGCCTTGACCAGCCCGGCCAGCATCGCGGCCTGACCGATGTTCAGGTTTTCCGGCTTGCGCCCGAAATAATGCTGCGCCGCGGCGGTCAGGCCATAGCGATTGTCGCCGAAATAGACGTTCGACAGGTAGCGCGACAGGATCTCGTCCTTCGTCAGCCACGCCTCCAGCCAGAAACTGATCATCATTTCGCGGATCTTGCGCGCGGCGGTGCGATCCGAATCGAGGAAGGCGTTCTTCGCCAGCTGCTGCGTGATCGTGCTGCCGCCTTCGCGCACGCCGCCCGCGCCCAGATTATGCCATGCCGCGCGCAGGATGCCGCGCGGGTCGATCCCCCAGTGCGAATAGAAACGCCGGTCCTCGATCGCGACGAACGCCTGGGTCACGTGCGGCGGCAGCTTGGCGGCATCGACCGGCGCGCCGATCACCGCCCCGCGCCGCGCGATCGGGGTGCCATCGTCCGCGGTCAGCGTGATCGACGGCGGCGTCGGCGGCTTCAGCGATTGCGACAGCGGCGCGGTGATCGCCAGCCAGCCGATCGCCACCACCAGCAGGACGATGCCCACCGCCGCGCCCCGCGCGACCCAGCGCCACGGCCCGCTGCGCCGCGGCGTCGGCGGCGCGGGCGGCTCTCCCCCCATCCCCCAATCGGCCATGCCGTCGTCGAGGTGCCGGTCGGGCCGGTAGCCACCGCGCGGATCGGGGCCCGTGGTCGCGTCATCGAGCTGGTAACGCTGGGCGATCGGGATCGATCGGTCGTAATCGGCGGGGTCATGGCGCATCGGATCGTCCAGGCGGTCGGCCATCAGTGTATTATAGTCCTATGACAGTTTGGGCAAGCGAGCGATGCAAGCGACGGTTTTAGCGGTTTGTGCGCACCCGCGATACCCCGGCGCTGGCCAGCCCGGCGCCGCCGCGCTATCCGGCTGGGATGACCGAATCCTCCCCGCGCCCCCTGATCGTCGGTATCGGCGGCACCATCGGGGGCACGTCGTCCACCGAACGCGCCCTGCGGATCGCGCTCGACGCGGTCGAACGCGAAGGGTTCGCGACCCGGATGTTCGGCGGCGCCGACATGGCGCGCCTGCCGCTCTACGATCCGCGCGCCACCAGCCGGACCGACGACGAACGCGCCTTCGTCGCGGCGGTGCGCGCCGCCTCGGGGGTCATCATCGCCAGCCCCGGCTATCACGGCAGCATTTCGGGCGTGGTCAAGAACGCGCTCGACCTGCTCGAGGAAACCGCGAAGGACGACCGCGCCTATCTGGCCGACATGCCCGTCGGGCTGATCGCGACCGCCTATGGCTGGCAGGCGACCGGGTCGACGATCGCGGCGTTGCGGTCGATCGTCCACGCGCTGCGCGGCTGGCCGACCCCGTTCGCCGCCGCGATCAACACGCAGATCACGAAATTCGACGCCGATGGCGGCGCGAACGATCCCGCCGTCGTCGAACAGCTCTGCCTGATCGGGCAACAGGTCGCGCGGTTCGCCCCGCTGACCGCCAAGTAACCGGCGCGCGCCGATGGATTTCGACCTCGTCGACGAGCATCGCATGCTCAAGGATCTTGTCCATCGCTTCGTCGCCGACCGGCTGATGCCGCTCGAACCCGCGATCCTGGCGCGGGAGGCGGCGGGGCAGGATGTCGCGCTGACGCCGCAGGAGACCGCGCCGATCGATGCCGCCAGCCGTGATCTCGGCCTGTGGGGGCTCGACGCGCCCGAGGATGTCGGGGGCATGGACCTGCCCGCGGTCGCGATGGTGGGGGTGAACGAGGAGCTGGGGCGGACGATCGTCCCCTATACGCTGCCCCCCGATTCGCCGAACCTCAGGATGCTCGCCGCGACCGTCACCGATCGCCAGCGCGCGGCGTATCTCGCCCCCTATGTTCGCGGCAAAACGATCAGCGCGATCGGCATTTCGGAACCCGGCGCAGGCTCCGACCCCGGCGCGATGACGACCCGCGCGGTACGCGACGGCGACGACTGGATCATCAACGGGCGCAAGATCTGGATCACCCGCGCTGCCGAGGCCGATTTCACGATTTTGATGGCGGTGACCGATCCGGCGGCGAAGCGAGGCGTCACCGCCTTTCTGGTCGATCGCGACGCGCCCGGTTTTTCGGTCCAGCGCCGAATCCCGATGATCGGTGGCCAGACGACCTATGAAGTCGCGCTCGACGATTGCCGGGTCGAGGGGTGGAAATTGCTGGGCCAGGAGGGCGCGGGCTTCGCGCCGATGCAATTGCGCCTCGGCACCCGCCGGATCGAAATGGCGAGCTGGTCGATCGGGATGGCCTCGCGCGCGCTCGACATGCTCGTCGACTATGCGCCGCAGCGCACGACCTTCGGGGCGCGGCTCTCCGATCGGCAGACGATCCAGAACTGGGTCGCCGATGCCGCGACACGCATCCACGCCGCGCGGCTGATGACCTACGACTGCGCGTGGAAACTCGACCAGGGGCGCGACGTGCGATCGGAAATCTCGATGATCAAATCCTATGCCACCGAAATGGCGTGGGAGGTCGTCGACCGGACGATGCAGGCATTCGGCGCGATGGGGATGACGCGCGAACTGCCGCTCCATCTGATGGCATCGAAACTGCGCACGATGCGCATCTACGACGGCCCGACCGAGGTTCATCACTGGGTGGTCGCACGCAACATATTGGGACGATAGACATGACGAATTGGGCAGAGGGACGCATCGCGCTGGTGACCGGCGCGACATCGGGGTTTGGCGATGCGGTCGCGCGTCAGGTCGTCGCCGCGGGCGGTCGCGTGATCGCGGTCGGGCGGCGCGTCGACCGGCTCAACGCCTTGCGCGACGATCTCGGCGATCGTCTCCACCCGCTCGTCCTCGACCTGACCGACCGCGACGCGATCGCCGCCGCGGTCGCGAGGCTGCCCGCCGACTGGGCCGACATCGACATCCTGTTCAACAATGCGGGCCTCGCGCTCGGGCTGACGTCGGCGCAGGAAGGCCGCATAGCGCAATGGCGGGAGATGATCGCGACCAACGTCACCGCGGTCACCGAACTCGTCCACGCCGTGCTGCCCGGCATGGTGGCGCGCTGGCGCGGCGATATCGTCAACATGTCCTCGGTCGCGGCGACCTATCCCTATCCCGGCGGCAACATCTACGGCGCGACCAAGGCGTTCGTCCGCCAGTTCTCGCTCAACCTGCGCGCCGATGTCGTCGGCACCGGCGTGCGCGTCACCTCGGTCGAACCGGGGATGTGCGACACCGAATTCTCGACCGTCCGGTTCGAGGGCGACCGGGGCGCGGCGGACAAGGTCTATGCCAACATGACCCCGCTATCCGCCGACGACATCGCCAACGCCGTCACCTGGATTCTGCAACAGCCGCGCCACGTCAACATCAACACGATCGAATTGATGCCGATGCAGCAGGCGTTCGGCCCCTTCGCGGTCAAGCGCGATGGCTGATCGCTATGACGTCGTGATCGTCGGCGCGGGCCATGGCGGCGCGCAGGCCGCGGTCGCGCTGCGCCAGCGCCAGTTCACCGGGACGATCGCGATCGTCGGCGAAGAACCCGACATCCCCTATGAGCGCCCCCCGCTCAGCAAGGAATATCTCAGCGGCGCCAAGCCGTTCGAGCGTATCCTGATCCGCCCCGCCGCCTTCTGGGCGGAGCGCGACGTGACGATGCTGACCGGCCGCCGCGTCGTCACGGTCGATCCGTCGGGGCACAGCGTCACCACCGACGACGGCACGACGATCGGCTACGCGACGCTGATCTGGGCAGCGGGCGGCCATGCGCGCACGATCGATTGCCACGGCCACGACCTGACCGGGGTCCACACCGTCCGCACCCGCGCCGATGTCGACCGGATGATCGGCGAGCTCGATGCGACGACCGACGTCGTCGTGATCGGCGGCGGCTATATCGGGCTCGAGGCGGCGGCGGTGCTGACGACGCTCGGCAAGAGGGTGACCGTGATCGAGGCGCAGGACCGTGTCCTCGCGCGCGTCGCGGGCGCGGACCTGTCGCACTTCTTCGAGGCCGAACACCGCGCGCACGGCGTCGACATCCGCCTCGGCGAAACCGTCGACCGGATCGAGGGCGACACCCGCGCCACCGGCGTCCGCCTCGCGACCGGAGAAGTCGTCCCCGCCCAGATGGTGATCGTCGGCATCGGCATCATCCCCGCCGTCGCCCCGCTGATCGATGCGGGCGCAGCGGGCGGTAACGGCGTTTGGGTAGACGACCATGGCCTGACCTCGCTCCCCGATATCTTTGCGATCGGCGACTGCGCGCTCCACGCCAACAAATACGCCGACGGGGCCGCGATCCGGCTCGAATCGGTCCAGAACGCCAACGACATGGCGACCGTCGTGGCGAAGGCGATCACCGGCACGCCCGCTCCCTATGACGCGGTGCCCTGGTTCTGGTCGCACCAATATGACCTCAAGCTGCAGACGGTCGGCCTGTCGATCGGCCATGATGCGACCGTGGTGCGCGGCGATCCCGCCACGCGCAGCTTTTCGGTCGTCTATCTGAAAGAAGGACGCGTCGTTGCGCTCGATTGCGTCAACGCGACCAAAGATTACGTCCAGGGCCGCGCGCTCGTCACGGGTCGCGTGTCGCCCGACCTCACCGCGCTCGCCGACCCCGCCATCCCGTTGAAATCCCTCGCCTGAGGGGTTCGACAAGCCTGTCCGACCTGCTAGTCTCCGGTGAAACAATATAGCCGGAGAGGGCATGACCCCCGATTTCGATTTCGCGCTCGGCGACACCGCGGACATGATCCGCGACACGACCCAGCGTTTCGCCACCGACAAGATCGCGCCGCTTGCGGCACGGATCGACGCCGACGACTGGTTCCCGCGTGAGCTGTGGCCCGCGATGGGCGAACTCGGGCTGCACGGCATCACCGTGCCGGAGGATGACGGCGGGCTCGGGCTCGGCTATCTCGACCATGTCGTCGCGGTCGAGGAGGTCAGCCGAGCCTCGGCCTCGATCGGGCTCAGCTACGGCGCGCACTCCAATCTCTGCATCAACCAGATCAGCCGCTGGGCATCGCCAGAGCAAAAGGCGAAATATCTCCCCAAGCTGATCTCGGGCGAGCATGTCGGCAGCCTCGCGATGTCCGAAGTCTCGGCGGGGTCCGACGTCGTGTCGATGAAGCTGCGCGCCGAGGCGGTCGAGGGCGGCTATATCCTCAACGGCACCAAATTCTGGATCACCAACGCCGCCTATGCCGACACGCTCGTCGTCTACGCCAAGACCGGAGAGGGATCGCGCGGCATCACCGCCTTCCTGATCGAGAAGGATGTCGACGGCTTCTCGATCGGGCAGAAGATCGACAAGATGGGGATGCGCGGGTCGCCCACCGCCGAACTCGTCTTCGCCGATTGTTTCGTCGCGGACGACCAGGTGATGGGCCCGCTCAACGGCGGGGTCGGGGTGCTGATGAGCGGGCTCGATTACGAACGCGCGGTGCTCGCGGGGATCCAGCTCGGGATCATGCAGGCGTGTCTCGACGTCGTCGTCCCCTATGTCCGCGAACGTCACCAGTTCGGCCAGCCGATCGGGCATTTCCAGCTGATCCAGGCGAAGATCGCGGACATGTACGTCGCGCTCAATTCGTCGCGCGCCTATGTCTATGCGGTCGCCAAAAGCTGCGATGCGGGCAAGACGACGCGGTTCGATGCGGCGGGCGCGATCCTGCTCGCCAGCGACAATGCGGTGAAGGTCGCGCTGGAGGCGATCCAGGCGCTGGGCGGCGCGGGCTATACCAAGGACTGGCCCGTCGAACGCTTCCTGCGCGATGCGAAATTGCTCGACATCGGCGCTGGCACCAACGAAATCCGCCGCATGCTGATCGGGCGCGAACTGATCGGCGCGGGTCAGCGGGTCGCGCAGTGAGGCGTCATTTGCCGACGAACATGAACCCGACCGCCGCCATGATGCTGAGAAACGCGGCGGCGTGGCGCCAGTGGAGCGGTTCGCCGAGCACCGCGACCATGAACCCGCCGAAGACGACCAGCGCGATCGCCTCCTGCGCCACCTTCAGCTGTCCCGCCGACCAGCCATGCGCGAAGCCGATCCGGTTGGCGGGCACCGCCAGGCAATATTCGAAGAAGGCGATGCCCCAGCTGATGACGATGACGATCAGCAACGGCTTGTTCATCCCCCCTTTCAGATGCCAGTACCAGGCCGTGGTCATGAAGAGATTGGACAGGATGAGCAGGGGGATGGTCGGCATCGGCAGCGGCCTTCTGGCAGGGATCGAAAACGCCCCCTGCGCTTCTCCGACGCAGGCTGCAAGCCAATGAGCGCTCCCGTTCTCGACACCAAATTATCGCGCGATTCGGATGAATTCCGCGCCAATGCTGCGCACAATGCTGCACTCGCCGACCGGCTGCGCGCAGATGTCGCGCGCACCGCGCTGGGCGGCAGCGCCTCGTCGCGCGACCGCCACACCAGCCGTGGCAAATTGCTCCCGCGCGACCGGGTCGAACGCCTGCTCGATGCGGGCGCACCGTTCCTCGAAATCGGCCAGCTCGCCGCCAACGGGCTGTACGACGACGCGGTGCCCGGCGCAGGCCTGATCTGCGGCATCGGGCGCGTGTCGGGGCGGCAGGTCATGATCGTCTGCAACGACGCCACCGTCAAAGGCGGCACCTATTACCCGATGACGGTCAAGAAGCATTTGCGCGCGCAGGAGATCGCGGTCGAGAACCGGTTGCCGTGCATCTACCTCGTCGACAGCGGCGGCGCCAACCTGCCGCATCAGGCGGAGGTGTTCCCCGACCGCGACCATTTCGGGCGCATCTTCTTCAACCAGGCGCAGATGTCGGCGCAGCAGATTCCGCAGATCGCCTGCGTCATGGGCAGCTGCACCGCGGGCGGCGCCTACGTCCCCGCGATGAGCGACGAAACGATCATCGTCCGCGGCCAGGGCACGATCTTCCTCGCGGGCCCGCCGCTGGTAAAGGCCGCGACAGGAGAGGTCATCAGCGCCGAGGAACTGGGCGGCGCCGACACGCATGGTCGCCTGTCGGGCGTCGTCGATCACGTCGCCGACAATGACGATCACGCGCTGACGATCGTCCGCGATATCGTCGCGACGCTGCCGATCCAGACCCGCGCCGACGTCAACCATGCGCCCGCGCGCGCCCCGGCGTTCCCGGCGGAAGATGTGTACGGCATCGTGCCGCAGGACGTCCGCGCGCCGTACGACGTGCACGAGGTCATCGCGCGGCTGGTCGACGCGTCCGAATTCCACGAATTCAAATCGCTCTACGGCACCAGCCTCGTCTGCGGCTTCGCGCATATCCACGGGATGCCCGTCGCGATCCTCGCCAATAACGGCGTGTTGTTCAGCGAAAGCGCGCAAAAGGGCGCGCATTTCATCGAACTCGCCTGCCAGCGCCGCGTGCCCCTGTTGTTCCTCCAGAATATCAGCGGCTTCATGGTCGGCGGCAAGTACGAGGCGGAGGGGATCGCCAAGCACGGCGCGAAGCTCGTCACCGCGGTCGCGACCGCCAGCGTGCCCAAGATCACGATCCTGATCGGCGGCAGCTTCGGCGCAGGCAATTACGGCATGTGCGGGCGCGCCTATTCCCCGCGCTTCCTCTTCACCTGGCCCAACAGCCGGATCAGCGTGATGGGCGGCGAACAGGCGGCAAGCGTCCTCGCGACGGTCCACCGCGACGCCGATCGCTGGACCCCCGACCAGGCCGAAGCCTTCAAGGCCCCGATCCGCGCAACATACGAGGAAGAGGGCAACCCCTGGTACGCCACCGCGCGCCTGTGGGACGACGGCATCATCGACCCCGCCCAAACCCGCGACGTGCTAGGGCTCGCGCTCGAAACCTGCCTCAACGCCCCCATCCCCGAACGCGCGTCGTTCGGTGTGTTCCGGATGTGATGGGAGCGACACACCCGGTTCCTCCCCGGCACCGGGAGGGGGACCACGCGCAGCGTGGTGGAGGGGCTGGTCGCATGCTGACCGGGCCTGCTTCGTCGATTCAGCGCGCGCGCCGCCTGCGCCGCGACATGACACTCCCCGAGGTCATTCTCTGGACCGAACTTCGCAAACGTCCCGAGGGTCTGAAATTTCGCCGTCAACATCCGGCAGGCGATTATGTCCTGGATTTTTATTGCGCCTCGCATCGACTGGCGATCGAAGTGGATGGCGAAATTCATAATCGGGGCGACGCACCGGTACATGATGCGCGGCGCGATGCATGGCTGTCGACCAGAGGCGTCCGCGTCTTGCGCATTCCCGCCGCGGTCATCCTCCACGACGTGGCGGACGCGGTGTCGCACATCGTCGCGACGGCAGAGCGTCACCAGCCCCTCCACCAGCCTGCGGCTGGTCCCCCTCCCCGTGCCGGGGAGGAACAGGAAACCTCATGATCCAATCCCTCCTCATCGCCAATCGGGGCGAGATCGCCTGCCGCATCATCCGCACCGCGCGCGCGATGGGGATCCGCACGATCGCGGTCTATTCCGACGCCGACGCCCGCGCGCTCCATGTGCGTGAGGCGGACGAGGCGGTGCATATCGGTGCCTCCCCCGCCCGGGAGAGCTATCTGGTCGGCGACCGCATCATCGCCGCCGCGCGCGACTGCGGGGCGGACGCGATCCACCCCGGCTACGGCTTCCTCAGCGAAAACGCCGATTTCGCGCAAGCCGTGATCGACGCCGGTATCGTCTGGGTCGGTCCCAATCCCGACAGCATCCGCGCGATGGGGCTGAAGGATGCGGCGAAACAGCGGATGATCGCCGCGGGCGTCCCCGTCACGCCGGGCTATCTCGGCGAGGATCAGGACCCCGATCACCTGAAGCGCGAGGCCGATGCGATCGGCTATCCCGTCCTGATCAAGGCGGTCGCGGGCGGCGGCGGCAAGGGGATGCGCCGGGTCGACGACGCCGCCGACTTCGCCGAAGCGCTCGTCTCGTGCCAGCGTGAGGCCGCATCCTCGTTCGGCAACACCCAGGTGCTGATCGAGAAATACATCCTCTCGCCGCGCCACATCGAGGTGCAGGTGTTCGGCGACACCCATGGCAACGTCGTCCATCTGTTCGAACGCGATTGTTCGCTCCAGCGCCGCCATCAAAAGGTGATCGAGGAAGCCCCCGCCCCCGGCATGGACACGGCGACGCGCGCGGCGATCTGCGCCGCCGCGGTCAAGGCGGCGAAGGCGGTCGATTATGTCGGCGCGGGCACGATCGAATTCATCGCCGACGCCAGCGAAGGGCTTCGCGCCGATCGCATCTGGTTCATGGAGATGAACACCCGGCTCCAGGTCGAACATCCCGTCACCGAGGAAATCACCGGGCAGGATCTGGTCGAATGGCAGCTGCGCGTCGCATCGGGCGAACCGCTCCCCAAGCGGCAGGACGAGCTCGCCATCGACGGCCATGCGATCGAGGCGCGGCTCTATGCCGAGGACCCGGCGAAGGGCTTCCTCCCCTCGATCGGGCGGCTCGACCGGTTCGATCTGGGCGAGGCGACCCGCGTCGACACCGGGGTCGAACAGGGCGCGGAGATATCGCCCTTCTACGACCCGATGATCGCGAAGGTCATCGCCTGGGGCGCGACCCGCGAAGAGGCGCGCGAAACGCTCGCCGATGCGCTCGACGAGGCGATCGTCTGGCCGGTGCGGTCGAATGCGGGGTTCCTCGTCCAGGCGCTCGACCACCCCGCCTTCGTCGCCGCCGATCTCGACACCGGGCTGATCGCGCGCGAAGGCGATGCGCTGATGCCGCCGACGCTGCCGAGCGACGAAGCGCTCGCAGATGCCGCCGTTGCGCTCGCTGACACCGGCCCGTTCGCCGGCTTCCGCCTCAACGCCGCGCCGCGCCGGGAGGCGATGTTCCTGCTCGACGGCGAACCGCTCGGAATCGATTTCGCGGAGGCCGATGGCGATCCCGCGACCGATGACGCCGCGCTGCTCGTCTCCGAAGGCGGCCAGACCTGGGAAGTGTCGCACTGGCGCGCGATCGGCGCGGCGGCGGGCGGCGCGGCGGATGGCGCGATCCTGTCGCCGATGCCCGGGCGCATCATCGCGGTATCGGTCGCCGCCGGGGACGCGGTGACCAAGGGGCAGAAGCTGCTGACGCTCGAGGCGATGAAGATGGAACACAGCCTCGTCGCGCCGTTCGACGGCGTCGTCGCCGATCTCGCCGCCAGCGAGGGCGACCAGGTCAGCGACGGCGCACGGCTGGTCAGGATCGATCGCGCCGACTGATCGCGCGCGGTGCCATCGGTACGGCGCGCTAATGCCCGATGCGCGACGCTGCGATCATGATAAGATATCGCCTGACGATGACCGGGACACCAACACTGCCATGACGACTCTCTTCCTCCGGATCGGCGCCCCGCTCTGCCTGTTACTGGTCGCCGGGTGCCAGCGTAGCGGCGAACCACCGGCGAATAGCGTCCTGTCCGCGAAGGAACAGGCGATCGCAGCGGAGAAAAAGCAGATCGACCGGATCGAGGGCGGCGTGCGGCTCGACCAGGCCGAACGGCGGATCGTCGAGCTGGAAAAACAGGTCGGCGCCCTGCGCGACAATCCGCAGCAACTCGATCTCGACCTGCTCACGCAACGCGTCGCCGCGCTGGAGGCCAGAACTTACGCGGGCGGCGATGACAAGCCCGCGCGCGCGACCGATGGCAATACTGCGGACGGCACCGCTCCACGTCGTTGAAAACTATCGCATTGTCGTGCCAGCGACGATGTGCGCCGCGCCGCAAGAACTTTACCTGGATTATGGCGGCGACATGGGAACCGCGCCGGACGATGAGACATGATGGGCAAGACTCTGTGTCGCCGAACGTGCCATCTTGTAAGAATAGATGGATTAATTCTTATTCATGGGCTTGACGACGCGGCTAACACGCTTAGGCCCCGCCTTAGTCAAAGGAGCGAAACATGACTGATGAAACCACCGACCTGAGCGCCGTCGAACTGGCGACCGAATTGACGATTGCTTGGCTGTCCAACCCGAACACCCGCACATCCGCCGATGAGGTTCCGGCCTTTCTTGGCAAGATGCACGACACCGTCAGCGGGCTGCTCGGATCGTCGGACGGTGCGATCGATACCGGCGCGACGCAGGATTACACGCCCGCCGTATCGGCCCGCAAGTCGCTCGCCTCGCGCGATCACATCATCTCGATGGTCGATGGCAAGCCGTACAAGACGCTGCGCCGCCATCTGGCGACCCACGGCATGACGCCGGAGGAATATCGCGAACGCTATAATCTGAAGCCCGATTATCCGATGGTGGCCGAAGCCTATTCGGAAAGCCGTCGTGCGATGGCCAAGAAGATCGGTCTGGGTCGCAAGCCCGGCGCGCGCAAGAACAAGACGCCCGAAGCCTGAACCCGCCCACCGGCCTGGTCGACGCCCGCGATTCGTCGGGCGACGCCCGACCCGACGCTTGCCCGCCCTTCGCCCGCCGGTGTTCGCACCGGGGGGAAGGGCGGCAACGCGGTTACTGGCCGAACACGCCGCGGCGATAGAGCAGGGTGATCGCCACCCGGCGATTGCGCGGGTCGGCCGGATCCTTCTCGATCATCGGTTCGCGATCCGCGACCCCCTCGATCCGTTCGAACCGCGCCTCACCCAGGCCGCCGTCGGCCAGCCGCCGCCGCGTCGCCTCGGCCCGTCCCGACGACAACATCCAATTGTTCATCGCGCGCGGGTCGTCATAGGGCAGGCTGTCGGTATGCCCGCGGATCATGATCGCATTGTCCATGCCCTTGATCGACGACGATATCAGCCCGATCAGTTCGGACGCCTCGGGCGCCAGGACGGTCGTGCCGAGCGCGAACATCGAATAATTGGCATCGTCGACCAGATCGATCCGCAATCCGTCGCGCGTCCGGACGAACCGGACGTGATTGGCCAGCCGCGACAGCCGCGTGGACCCGGTGATCTGCTGCGACAGCCGCCGCCGCATCGAATCGAAATTCTTGCGATCCTCCGCCGCGATCGCCGCCCCGGCCTTGACCCGACCCTCCGCGCCGCGGGGTGGGATGACGCCCGGTACCTGCCGCTGGGCATTGGCCGCCTGCGGCCCCAGCTTCTGCTGGCTGAGGACGGTTTCGCCGCCCAGCAGCCCCGATCCGCCGATCCCGATGACATGCGTGTCGATCAGCGTCGGCGCGAAATAATCGGCGATCCCCTTGCGCTGTTTCTCGGTCGTCGCACCGAGCAGCCACAGCAGCAGGAAGAACGCCATCATCGCGGTCACGAAATCGGCATAGGCGACCTTCCACGCGCCGCCGTGATGGCCGCCATGCCCCTCGATATAGATCTTCTTGTAGATGATCTTGGGGGGAAGGTTGTTTCCATGGGGTGCGCGCGCCGCCATCTACCGGGTCCCCGTCACTTGCCGCGCAGGCCGTCGAACACTTCGGCGAAACCGGGCTGGTTCTTGTGCGCGATGCCCGACCGCGCCGCTTCGATGACGAGCGGCTGCGGATGGCCGTGGAGCGAGGCGATGATGATCTGTTTGACGACGTGATAGATCGCGGCATCCGCGTCGATCACCTGCTTCAACCGCGACGCCAGCGGCGACACGATGCCATAGGCCATCAACACCCCCATGAACGTGCCGACCAGCGCCGATCCGATCATCGCGCCCAGCACCGATGGCGGCTTGTCGATCGACCCCATCGTCTTCACGATCCCCAGCACCGCGGCGACGATGCCCAGCGCGGGCAGCGCATCGGCGAGGCTGGCGAGCGTGGTGTGCGGGCCCTCCACCTCGTGATGGTGAGTCTTGATCGCGTTATCCATCACGTCCTCGACCGCATGGACGTCGAGCGTTCCCGACGACACCACGACCAGCCGCAACGTGTCCGCGATCAGGTTGACGAGCGTATGGTCCTTTTGCAGCTTGGGATATTCGGCGAAGACCGACGATGACTGCGGGTCCTCGACATGCGGCTCGAGCGCGATCGGCCCTTCCATCCGCAACATCTTCATCAGCTTGCTGACGAGGAAGATGACGTCGAGATAATCCTGTCGCTTGTATTGCGGCCCCTTGAAGACCTTCTTCAGGCCCCCGCCCATCGCCTTCAACTCCTTGCCCGAATTGCCGATGATCAGCGCACCGGCCGCAGCCCCGCCGATGATGAGCATTTCATGCGGGATCGCTTCCATGACGGGACCGAGCGCACCGCCGGTAAAGGCGAATCCGCCGAAGACCATGGCGAGCAGAACGACGAGGCCGATGATGGGGAACACGTGGACAATCTCCCGACCGCTGGATGCTATCGCACCGAGGGTTGAGATCGTTGATTAACCAGACTTCGTAGCTAATCGGTTACCAAGCCCGCAAAAGGGGCCGAACGCCTCAACGAATATAGTCGAACAGCGACAGGCTGGCGAGTTTCGAGAAGCTGGCCTGGGTGGCGGACAGGACCGTCATGATCTTCTGGAGTTCGGTGATCGAACTGGTGATGTCGGCGTCCTCGACGCTGGACCGCAACGCGGCACGGTCGACGGTGGCGGTGGCCAGCTGATTCTGCTGCAATTCCACCCGGGCGCTGCGCGCACCGACCGACGCCTGGACATAGGATAGCTGGTCGCCCGCACTCGTCATCTTTTCCAGCGTCGCCGCATCGGGCGCCGCCCCGGTATCGAGCGATTTGGCCAGCGCGGCCAGCATGTCGAGCGTGTTGGTACCATCCTTGGCGGTCAATATCCGTCCGGCGCTTTCGGTGGCCTGGATCGTCTGCCCATCGCCGATCGGAACATCGGTCACCTTGGTCGGCGCGAAGGTGTAGCTGTTGGTCGTCGTATCGAACGTCACCGCCTTCGTACCGTCCGCGGTACCGAACAACGGTTGCCCGCGCAGGTCCTTCGTGTTGGCCAGCCCGACCAGCGCATCGACGATCGACGCCATTTCGACCCCGATCAGCCGTCGTGATTCGGGGGTCTGGGTGCCGTTCGACGCCTGGATCGCGAGTTCCTGCGCCCGCTGGATCTGCGCGGTCATGCTCGTCATCACGCCATCGGCCTGGTTGAGCTGCGCCCCGGCGAGCGTCAGATTGTTCTGATAGACCGTGGTATCCGCCGATTTCCGGTCGAATTCGGCGACCTGCTGGGCCAGCGCGGCATCTTCCTCGGGCGACTGGACGCGCTTGCCGGTCGCGATCTGCGTCTGCAGCACGTTGGCGCGGTCGGACAGCGTCGTCATCCGGCGGGATGCGTTGTCGTAGAACATGGTCGTCGCGATCTGCATGGGCTCTACCGTATATCGAGGATGGATTGCAGCGTTTCGCGCGCGACCTGGATCACGCGGCTCGACGCCTGATACGCCTGTTGAAAGCGCATCAGGTCGATCGCTTCCGAATCGATGTTGACCCCGGTCGCGGTCGACAGGGCGGTCGCCGCACCCGATCGGATCGCGGTTTGCGCGTCGGCGATCGTGTTGCGCTGCTTCAGCTGCGCGGCATTGTCGGTGATCAGGCCCGTGACGCGCGATTCGAACCCGCCCGCGGCCCGTGCCGTCTGGAAATTGGTCAGATTATCGCCGTTGCGCTGGCCACCGCCGACCGACGCGGCGGCAACCTTGTCATAGGTGACGGCTGGGTTGAGCGCGATATCGGTCGCGCGCGCGCCGACCGTGAACAGGTCGAGGTTGGTCGTTTTGTCGAGCCCCTCGCCACTCCGGTGGGCGGTGTTGATCGCGGTGGTGAAATCGCCGACGATCTTTTCGACGCCCGCGCGCGCCGTGCTCGATCGCTGCGCGCCCTCGACGATACCCGCCATCGCGCCGCCGGTCGGGTCGAGCGGAAGCTGTTCGCCGGTCGGGGTCGTCATCGAGAACTTGACGCTGCCGTCGCTCTTGTTGCGATCGTAGCTTATCGTACTGCTGTGGTCGACCGCGACCAGCGGCTCGCCCGCGCCGGACCCCAGCCCGACGGTGACGCGCCCGAACCGGTCGGCGGTGACCTTCAGATCGCTGATCGCGCTCATCTGGTCGAGGATCGAATCGCGCTGGTCGAGCAGCTGCGCGGAGGCGGAGGTGTTGAGCGGGGTCCGCCCCAGCCCGTCGTTGATCTTGACCAGCGACGCCCCGAGCGAGGTCAGCATCGATGCCGCCTGTTTGCCCTGCGCATCGATATCCGCATCGACCTGGTCGAACGCGGTGCCGGTCGAGACCGCGGCGTTGGCGACGTTGCCCGCCGCCGCCAGGAACGTCGCGCGCAACGCGCTCGACGCCGGTTCGGCCGCCAGCGCGCTCGATGCGTTGAAGAATTCGGTGACCCGCGCGCTGATGTTGTTGCTCGACAGCGCCTTGCCCACCCGGTCCATCCACGCCGCGGTCGTCGACGTGCGCGACAGGTCGGTGCCCGCGCTGCGCAACGCGGCGGTGGCATAGGTGTCCGCGGTGCGATTGATGCCCGATGCCAGGACGCCGAGCCCTGCGCTGAGGCTGGTGCCCGAAATGCCCCCCGTCGTCGACACTTCGCGCAGCGCGACGGTCCGCCGGGAATAGCCCGCGGTACCGCTGTTGGCGATATTGTCGCCGACAGTGTCGAGCGCGGTCTGATACGCGCGGACGCCGGAAGCGCCGATGGAGAGCAAGTCGCTCATTTCGGCGGATCTGCCACCGACTCGTTAAGATCGGATTGCGACTTGCTCAGGAAATCGGTCATCGCCTTGCCGATCCCCAGCGGCGTATGCTCCGCCATGGTCTTGGCGACCTGCGCATCCTGCATCTCGGTAAAGGTATCGAGCGCTTTCGATTCGAACAGCGAATCGGTCAGTTTCGCCTGGCGCATGCTCTTCAGCATCATGCCGGTGAAGATTGATTCGAATTGCTTGCCCGCCTTGTCGAGATTGCCCGACGACTGTTGCCGACCCAGCCCGGTGTCGACCCCGGTCGTGCCGCCGATGGCCGGAACGATGCTGCTCACAGGACGATCAGTTCGGCTTTGAGCGCGCCAGCCTCTTTCAGCGCCTCCAGGATCGCGACCAGATCCGCCGGGCTCGCACCGATCGCGTTCACCGCCTTGACGATGTCCGCCAATTTGGGACCGGGATCGAGCAGGAACATCGGCTTCACTTCCTCTTGCACGCCCACGTTGGAACGCTGTTCCACCGCGGTAACCCCCTGGCTGAGCGGTGCCGGCTGGCTGATCCGCTGATTCTCGTCGATCCGGACGGTGAGCTTGCCGTGGGTGACCGCGGCAGGCCCGACCCGGACCGCAGAATTGATAACGACCGTTCCGGTGCGCGCATTTACAATTACTTTTGCAGGCGGCTCGGCGGACACGACATCCAGATTCTCGATCTCGCTCATCAACGTGGCGCGGATATCGGCGCCCACCGGCGCGCGCACCGCGACCGACACCGCATCGATCGCCTGCGCGGTGCCCATCCCCAGCCGCCGGTTGATCGCCAGCGCGACGTTCTGCGCGGTTGTGAAATCGGCGCGCTGCAGGTTGAACGTCAGGTTGGGCGCATCGCCGAACCCGGTCGCGACCGCGCGTTCGACCGTCGCGCCATCGGGAATGCGGCCCGCCGAGGGGATGTTGACGACGATCTTCGACCCGTCGGCACCCTCTGCGCCCAACCCGCCGACCGCCAGATTGCCCTGCGCCATCGCATAGATCTGGCCATCCGCGCCCAGCAAGGGCGACAGGATCAGCGCGCCGCCGCGCAGCGATTTCGCCTTGCCCATCGACGCGACGGTGATGTCGAGCCGCTGGCCCGGCTTGGCGAAGGGGGGCAGTTCGGCGGTGATCATCACGACCGCCGCATTCTTCATCCCCGGATTGGCCTGCGGCGGCAATTGCAGCCCGAAGCGCGAGGCGACGGCCTTGAGCGACTGCACCGTATATTCGAGATTGTCGTCACCCGTGCCGGGCAGCCCGACGACGACGCCGTACCCGGTCAATTGGTTCGACCTTATCCCCTGGAACCCGCCCAGATCCTTGATCCGGTCGGCCGCAGCGGGGCTCGCGACCAGGCAGGCGGCGAGCATGGCGAGCAGGAAACGCATGACGGGCATCCTCAGAACGGACTGATGACTTGGAAGAACCGGCTGAGCCAGCCCTGGCGGCTGGACCGGGCGACATCGCCCTTGCCGGTATAGGAAATCTGCGCATCGGCGACGCGGGTCGACAGGACGCGGTTGTCCGCGCTGATATCCGCGGTGCGGACCAGCCCCTTGATCCGGATGAATTCGTCACCGCGGTTCAGCGTCACCTGTTTCTGGCCCTGCACCAGCATCGTGCCGTTGGGATAGACCGCGGCCACGGTCACGCTGACCTCGCCCGACAGCGAATTGGCCTGGTCGGCGGTGCCGCCGCCCCCGAAATTGCGCGCGCCGCTGATCGTGGCGTCGGATTTGTTGAACAGGTTGAGCAGGCCCGTCGTCGGCGGGGTCAGGCTGGCGCCACCGCCGCTGTCGAGCTTCGAATTCGACGATTTCGACGCCGCGGTGCGTTCGACCAGCACGATCGTCAGCGGATCGCCGACGCGGCGCGCGCGCCATCCCTCGTACAAGGCGGCATAGCCGTCGCCCGCCTGGAAGATCGATCCCGTCGCGACGACGGGCACGGGGGCGACCGCGGGGGGATAGGCCGCCTGGAAGACGACCTCGGGCTTTTCCTTCTTGCGCGCATCGGCGGGCGACGGCGCGAGCGCGGCGAGCGCCAGGACGGCGGTGGCGGCGGCCAGCGACAGTTCGACCCAATGGTCGCCGACGCGGAACGGGTTGGGGCTGCGACTGGCCATCAGATGTTCTGGTTCACATATTTGAGCATGTCGTCGGTCGCCGAAATCATCTTCGAATTGACCTCATAGGCACGCTGGGTTTCGATCATGTCGACGAGTTCCTCGACGACGTTGACGTTGGAACTTTCGAGCTGGCCCTGGCGGACGCGCCCGCGGCCCTCTTCGCCCGCGACGCCCATGTTGGCAGCGCCGCTGGCGGCGGTTTCGGTCAGGTAATTGTCGCCCGCCGACTGCAGCCCGGCGCCGTTGGCGAAGCTGGCGATCTGGATCTGGCCGATCTGCTGCGCCTCCGCCTGTCCCGCGATCGTCGCGGATACGGTGCCGTCGGTGCCGATCGTGATGTTGGTCGCGCCCTGCGGCACCGTGATCCCGGGCATCACCTGATAGCCCTCGCTCGTCACCATCAGCCCCTCGGGGCTGCGGTTGAAGTTACCCGCGCGGGTATAGCCGAGCTGGCCGCCGGGCAGCTGCACCTGGAAATAGCCATCGCCGTCGAGCGCCAGGTCGAGCGCATTGCCCGTCACCTGCATCGACCCTTGCGTATCGATCCGCGCGGTGCCCTGGATCTTGACGCCGGTGCCCAGGTTCAGGCCGGTCGCATATTTGCTTTCGGACGACGATGCCGCCCCCGGCGCGGTCACGACCTGATAGGCCAATGTCTCGAACGCCGCGCGATCGCGCTTGAACCCCGTCGTGTTGACGTTGGCCAGGTTGTTCGAGATGACGCGCATGCGCATGTCCTGGGCGTCGAGCCCGGTGCGCGCGATATGCATGGCTGATGTCGGCATCGGCTAATTCCTTCAGCTCGGCATGCGCATCACGGATGCGCCGCTTTCGTCCATGTCCTTGGCGGACTTCAGCAGGTTGGCCTGCACTTCGTAGCTGCGCTGGTTCTCGATCATGTCGACCAGCGCCTGGGTCATGTTGACGTTCGACCCCTCGATCGCGCCGGTCTGCACCTTCGCATCGAGATTGTCGGGCAGCGATCCCCCGCCGCGCACGCGCAACAGATTGTCGAGCCCCTTGACCGTGTCGGTCCCCTTGGTGCTGACCAGCTTGATCTTGTCGAGCGTGGTCGGCGCCTTGGGATCGCCGCCCTTGGGCACGATCGAAATCGTCCCGTCGGCGGCGATCGACAGCGAATCATAGGGCGGCACGGTGATCGGCCCCGATCCGCCCTGGACGATGAAGCCATCGCCGGTCTGGAGCACGCCCGACGGCGCGACCTCCAGATCGCCGCGGCGGGTATAGGCTTCGCTGCCGTCGCCCGCCTGGACCGCGATCCAGTCGTCGTTGCCCGACACCGCGATGTCGAGCGGGCGCCCGGTCTGCTGGACCGCGCCCGCCCGGCGATCGGCATCGGTCACCTCTTCGCTGGTCGGGCTGCGCGCCTCGAGCTGGGAGCCCCCGCCCTTCAGCTCGATGCGGTCGAACACGACGCGGTCGGCCCGGAAACCCGTGGTCGACGCGTTCGCCATGTTGTTCGCGATCGCCGCCTGCGCCGCCATGTGTGCGCGCAGCCCCGTCGCCGCCGTGTAGACCAGCTTGTCCATGAGGCTCCCCTGCCGTCCTTAGCTCACGAACGGATGTTGAAGATGGTCTGCGAGATCGAATTGGCGGTTTCGAGCGCCTTGGCGTTCGACTGGAAGTTCCGCTGTGCCGCGATCAACGCCACCAGTTCCTCGGTGATGTCGACGTTCGAACTCTCGAGCGTGCCCGCCATCAACGTGCCGTAACCGCTTTCCGCGGCCGACCCGAGCGAGGGTTCCCCCGACAGGCCGGTCGACGACCAATAGCTGTTGCCCAGCTGGCGAAGGCCCGTCGGGTTGGTGAAGTTCGCCAATGCGACGCGCCCGATCGCGTTGACATCGCCGTTCGAGAAGCTGGCGGTGATCAGCCCGGTCTTGTCGACCGTCACGCCCGACAGCTGCCCGGCGGACTTGCCGTCCTGGGTCCGGTCGGTGACCTGGAAGCCGGAGGTGAACTGCGTGAACTTCGCGAAATTTTCCGTCAGGTCGACCGGGGTCGACGTGCCCTTGGGGATGATCGTGTTGAACTGGATGGCAGTCCCCGGGCCGGTCGGCGCGGTCATGATGCCGTTCTGGTCAAACGTCATCTCGAACTTGTCGGGCGTCGCGCTGCCCTTGATGGTCAGCTGTTCCTCGCCGAGATAGCTGTGGACTTCCCACTTGCTCTCGGTGGGGGTCGGCACCGCAGGCGTTTGCGTGCGGACATAGTAATTGGCCAGCGTCCGGGCGTTGCCGTCGGCGTCATAGACCGTCGTCGCGGTCGAATAGTTGAACGTCGTCGGGTTGTTGCGATCGAAGGCGCCGACGGGCTGTTCCTGCTTCGACGACAGGTTCGCCGACAACGAGATCGTCGTCGTCGGGCTCGACCGACCGCTGGTTTCGGGCAGGCGGAGCGGCACCAGGCTGCCATTGCCCGCCGAGATGATGTTGCCATCCGAATCGACCGGATAGGTCAACAGGTTCGACCCCTGCGAATCGACGACGAAATGCTGCGAATCGATCAGGAACGTGCCGTTGCGCGTGTAATTGACCTGCTTGTTGAGCCCCGCGGTCTGCATCGCGAAGAACCCGTCGCCCGCGATCGCGAGGTCGAGCGCCGAGGAGGTCGAGCGCAGGTTACCCTCGCTGAACTGCTGGCGGTTCGCCTTGACGACGACGCCCGATCCGACCTGCTTGGTCGGGTCCGATGCCAGGCTGCTGGCGATCACGTCGGCGAATTCCGACCGGCTTTTCTTGAACCCGTTGGTGCTGACGTTGGCCAGATTGTGCGAGATGACCGACATGTCGGTCTGGGACGCCTGAAGGCCGCTCAGCGAAGTGTAGAAGGACATGGCAGTTTACTCCAGTTGAAGTGGGGGTCAGCCGGCCGAACGGACGGCGGAAGGATCGATCTGGCCGAGGCCGGTAACGGTAAGCTTGGGGGTGCCGCTGCTGGGCATCGACACCGATTCGACGGGCGCCCAGACCAGCGAGCGCGACGTGACGTTGCCGGTGGCGTCATAGGCGGCGACGTTGACGGTGAAGGGGCCCGCGCCCGCGGACTGGCCATCGGCGTCGAGGCCGTTCCAGTCATAATCGACCGTGCCCTTGGCATGCGCGCCGAGATCCATCGATTTCAGCGCGTCGCCGTTGGCATTGGCGATCGACACGACGACATGCTGGGCGTCGCCGTCCAGCTCGACCGCGCCTGCGATCCCGCCCGCCGTCCGGCCATAGGCGGTGTTGCCTTCGGTCAGGACGGTCTTGCCGACATAGGCCAGCGCGTCGGCGCTGGTCGCGCTGCCCAGCTTGGCCGACAGCGATTTCAGCGTCGTGTTCATTTCGGAAATGCCCGCGACGCTGGACATCTGCGCCATCTGCGCGACCATCTGCGTGTTGTCGACGGGCGCGAACGGATCCTGGTTCTTCAGCTGCGCGGTCATCAGCGCCAGGAAATCGGCCTGGCCCAGCGATCGTTCGCCCAGCTTCGACGTGTCGGTCGCGGTGGTCGGCGAACTGCGCGCGATGCCCAGCGTCGACAGGGTGGAATCGAAACTTGCCATGATCAGCGTCCGAGCTTGAGGGTGTCGACGATCAGCGACTTCGCGGTGTTCATCACCTCGACGTTGTTCTGATAGGTGCGGGCGGATTCCATCATGTCGACCAGCTCGCGCGTCTCATCGACCGCGGCCTCGAAGATGTTGCCGTCCTTGTCCGCGAGCGGGTTGGTCGGGTCGTACCGCTTGGTCGGCGCTTCGCCTGCGGTCACGATCTTCTCGACATCGACCGTCGACAGTCCGCTGGCGGCATCGAAACTGGTGCGGAACACCGGCTTCATCGTCTTGTAGGCGGCCTCCGCCGACCCGGCGACGCCGCCGGCGTTGGCCAGGTTCGACGCGGTGGTGTTCATCCGCACCAGCTGCGCGCTCATCGCGCGACCGGCGACCTGGAAAATCGTCATGGGATTGCTGGCCATCGGCTTATTCCCCCTTCAGCGCGCGGGTGATCTGGCCGATGCGACCGTTCAGGAACGCGAGCGTCGTCTGATACTGGACCGCGTTTTCGGCGAAGGCGGTCTGTTCGGCGGACAGTTCGACGGTGTTGCCGTCCATCGACGTCTGCGATGGCACGCGATATTTGGTGGCGGCGTCGATCGCGCCATCGTCGGGCGTGTCGCCCGTCATCCCGGCCAGCGCCGTCTTGAAATCGATGTCGCGCGCCTTGAAGCCCGGGGTCGAGGCGTTGGCGATGTTCGATGCGAGCACACCCATGCGCTGCGCCCGCACTTGCAGCGCCGCCCCATGAACCCCGAACAAACTCTCTCCGGCCATCGCCGTACTCCTCGCGCTCCATGCGCTGCCCCACCCTAAGCAATGGCCGTGCCAGTTTGACGATCGCCCCGACGAAATCGCCGATTTCCCGCCCCGGCAAGGCAGTTGCGCGTGGCGGCGGCAACCGCTTGCCGCTTTGCCGCCGCCGCTTGCCGGGTGGCGGCAACCGGGCTGGCCGCCACCCGGTGCGCCGACCGTCGATGCCGGATGGACCGACGTGCGCGACGACCCCGATCCGCGATTGGCCCGTCTCTTGCTTTATGGTCGCGCATGACGCTCGTCGCCCAACTCAGCGATCCGCTTGCCCTCGCCATCGTCGGCGGCGGCACGATGCTCGGCACGATCCTGCGCACGCCTGCCCGCGACCTCGTGCGCGGGGTGGCGGCGCTGCAGGTGCTGGGCCGTCGTCGGTTCAGTGCGGACGCGCTGCTCGACCGGATCGCCGCGCAGGCACGGATCGCGCGTGGCCATGGCGCGATGGCGCTCGATCGATCGGTCATCACCGACCCCGACGTCGCCGCCGCGATCGCCGCGATCGTCGACGGCGCGCAGGGGCAGGCGGTCGCGGCGCTGCTCACCGACCGCCGCCGCGCCCGCATCGACCGCCATGTCGCCGCCGCCGACCTGTGGGCGGGCGCTGCCGATCTTGCCCCCGCGATGGGGATGGTCGGGACGCTCGTCGGGCTGGCGGTGATGTTCGCGACGATGACCGATCCCGCCGCGATCGGCGGCGCGATGGCGGTGGCGCTGCTCGCGACGCTTTATGGGGCGCTGCTCGCGAACCTCGTCTTCCTGCCGATCGCCAACCGGTTGCGGATCGCCGGACGGGCGGAGGCCGCCGAACGCGCACGGCTGGCGGCGCCGCTGGTCGCGCTCGCCGATCGCGAACGCCCGCTGGGGATCAGGACCGCGGCATGACCGACTATCCCGATACCGTCCCCACCCGCCCGATCTGGCTGATGACGCTCGCCGACCTGGCGCTGTTGCTCGTCGGCTTCTTCGTCCTGCTGCAGGCGACGCAGCATCTCGATCGCGGCGCGCTGGCGCAGGGGTTGCGCGCGGGCTTCGACAATACCGCCACCGCCGCGCCGCCGCCGATGCCCGTCGCCGCGACCGGTATCCTCGATTTCGCCCCCGGCGCCGCGATCATCCCCGGATCGACCGCCGCGCTGGTCGCGTGGGCGCGCGATGCCGCCCGCGATCCGCGCGTCACGCTGACCGTGACCGGGTCGGTCGACGGCACCCCCGGCGATGTCGATGCGCAGACCGGCAGCGGCGCGATCCTGGCCGCCGATCGCGCCCGCGCGGTCGCCGCGGTGCTGGCCGCGACCATCCCCGGGCGCATCGCGATCGCCACCACGATTCATCCCGGTCGCCGTGCGGCCATGGTCACGCTCGCCTTCACCGGCGAGCAGAAGGAACCGTCATGATAGCCTCCCTCCTGCTCATGGCCGCCGCCCCGGCGATCGCGGTCCACCAGGATACCGCCTCGCTCGACCGGGCGGTCGCCTCGTTCACCGGGCACGCGATCGGCGAAGACGGCGGCGCGCGCACCCCGATCGACGCGCGGTTGCGGCTGGCGCAATGCCCGACGGTCGCGATTTCGTGGCGGACGGAACGCCATGATGCGGTCGTGGTCGCCTGCTCCGGCCCCAACTGGCGGTTGTTCGTCCCCGTCAACGGCGGCGTCGCGGCCAGCACCCCCGCCGCCACGCCGCGCGTCGCGGCGTACACGCCCCCGGTCAAGGTCGAACCCGTCATCAAACGCGGCGATCCGGTGACGATCCAGGCGGGCAACGCGGGCTTTTCGATCAGCCGCGAAGGCGTCGCGATCGGCGATGCGGCGCCCGGCGAACGCTTCATGGTCCGGGTCGACGGCACCCGCACGCCCGTACAGGCGATGGCGGTCGAGCCGGGACGCGCCACCCTGCCCGGCTGGTCCGACTGATCCGCCCGCTTGTACGCCACCGATAAATTTTTTCTAAAGTTCTGCGCAGAAGGGTCGTTTACCGCCATGTCAGCGAAACCAAGAGGGTGCGGACATGGTAGAGTCGATCGGATCAAGACTGGTGAACACCGACCGCGGCGTGACGCGGGTGGCGGCAACGACACCCCCGCGCGCAGCGTCGACGGTCGCCGGACCGCCATCGCCCCCCACCGCCCGGACCGGCGGCATCGCCCAGCAGCTCGCGGCCTCTCCCCCGATCGACGTCGATCGGGTCGGGCGGATCAAACAGGCGATCGCCGATGGCAATTATCCGCTCGTCCCCGGGACGATCGCGGACAACATGATCGCGATGCGGATCAAGATCAGCGAAGAGGCCAATTGACGTGACACGCCGCGATGCCCTGATCCGGATGATCGATGCCCTGCATGCCGAAATCGATGCGTTGAAGACCAACGACGTCAACGGCCTGGAACGCGCGACGCGCGACAAGATGGCCGCGATCGAGGAGGTCGCGGCGCTCGGCACGGGTCCCGCGGGCGACGAGATTCGCGAACTGGCCGACGAGGCGAACCGGTTGAACGAAACCTGCCGCATCTACGTCAACCTGATGGCGGCAAATGTCCGCCGCCGCCTGCAAGTCCTGACCGGCAACGCGGCGGGATCCTATCGTCCCGGGCTGAGCGGCGCCTACGCCTGACGACGAACCGGGCGGCAATGCGCCCGCCCCACCGCTGCCGCCGATATTGGCACGGTCTTTGCGTTGAGCAGCCTGATCAACAGGGGCTCCGCATCACGGCATGACCGTCAATCCCATCTCTCCAGGCCGCATCCAGTCGGCGATCGCGCAAGCGAGCAGCAAGACGGGCATCGATTTCGACTATCTGCTGAACCAGGCGAAGGTCGAAAGCGGGCTCAACGCCAATGCGAAGGCGGGCACCTCGTCCGCGTCGGGACTCTACCAGTTCGTCGAACAAAGCTGGCTGTCGGTCGTCAAACAACATGGCAGCGAACACGGGCTGGGCTGGGCCGCCGACAGCATCCAGCGCGGGGCGAATGGCCGGTTGTCGGTCAGCGATCCCGCCGCACGGTCGTCGATCCTGGCGCTGCGCAACGATCCCGATGCGGCATCGCTGATGGCCGCCGAACATGCCTCCGACAATAAAAGCGCGCTCGAAGGAACGCTGGGCCGCGATGCCACCGGCACCGACCTGTACATGGCGCATTTCCTCGGGCTGGGCGGCGCCAAGAAATTCCTGACCACGCTGGCGGCGAACCCCTATGCCAGCGCCGCATCGCTGTTTCCCGCCGCGGCGGGCGCCAATCGCAACGTCTTCTATACGCCGGCGGGCGCCCCGCGATCGGTCGCCGATGTCTATGACCGGTTCGCCGACAAGCTGGGCGCCGGATCGGGCGACACCGGGATCGGCAGCACGGTGAACTACGCCGCCCAGTCGCTGAACCTGGGCGATTCCACCGTCATCACCGGCAACAACCAGAGCGCGGCGGATGCGCTGACCTGGGCGACCAGCGCGCTCGGCAAGTTCGCGGCCCAGGCGAACCCGACCGCCGCGGCCAATCTGATGCGCCCGACGCCCGACACCGCGCGGCTGGCGTATATGATGCTCGCGAACCTCGGCGGCTAGGCGATGCTCCGTCTCGCCACCGCGCGCGCCTCGGCGCTGCCCCTCGCGATCCTGCTGCTGGTCGTCGTGATGGTCGTCCCCATCCCGGCGGCGCTGCTCGATATCTTCTTCGTCGCCAATATCGCGATCAGCCTTGCGGTGCTGATGGTCGCGCTCAATGCGCAAAAGCCGCTCGATTTCTCCGCCTTCCCGACCGTGCTGCTGTTCGCGACCTTGTTCCGCCTCGGGCTCAACGTCGCCTCGACCCGGATCGTGCTGGTCCACGGGCACGAGGGCGAGGCCGCGGCGGGTCACGTGATCGAGGCGTTCGGCACGTTCCTGATCGGCGGCGATTATGTCGTCGGCATCTTCGTCTTCGCGATCCTGATGATCATCAACCTGATCGTCGTGACCAAGGGCGCAGGCCGCGTCTCCGAAGTCAGCGCGCGCTTCACGCTCGACGCCCTGCCCGGCAAGCAGATGGCGATCGACGCCGATCTCAACGCCGGGCTGATCACCCCCGACGAGGCCAAGGCGCGCCGCGTCGAGGTATCGACCGAGGCCGATTTCTACGGGTCGATGGACGGTTCGTCCAAATTCGTGAAGGGCGATGCGGTCGCCGCGATGCTGATCCTGGCCGCCAACATCGTCGGCGGCTTGATCCTCGGCCCCGTCAGCCACGGCCTGTCGATCGCGGACGCCGCGCATAATTATATCCTGCTCGCGATCGGCGATGCGCTCGTCGCGCAGCTCCCCAGCCTCATGCTCTCGATCGCCGCCGCCGCGATCGTCACCCGCGTCAATTCGGACAAGGATCTCGCCGGGCAGATCGGCGGCCAGTTCGGCGCGTCGAAGACCTGGATCCCGGTCGCCGCGATCCTGACCCTGCTCGGGCTGTTCCCCGGCATGCCGCATCTGCTGATCCTCAGCGCCGCGGCGATCGCCGGGTTCGCCGCGTGGAAACTCCGCCAGATCGAGGGGCGCCCCGCCTATGTCGCCCCCGCCGCCGCCGCCGACCCCGTCGATCCGTCGAAGATCGGCTGGGAGGAGGTGACCGACGCGATGCAGGTCAACCTCGACATCGGCTACGGCCTCGTGCCGCTGGTCGACGAACGCAAGGGCGCCCCGCTGATGGGGCGGATCACCGGGGTCCGGCGGCAATTGTCGAAGGATCTGGGCTTCGTCGTGCCGCAATGCCGCGTCCGCGACGACATCAATCTTGCCCCCTTCACCTATCGTATCCTCGTCAACGGCGTCGTCGTCGGCGAAGATCAGGTCAGCCCCGACGACATGCTCGCGCTCGACACGGGTCAGGCCTATGGCGCGCTCGAGGGCAAGCCCGCCAAGGATCCGACCTTCGGGCTCGATGCGACCTGGATCGCGACGGGCGATGCCGATGCCGCGACCGGCGCGGGCTATCTGGTCGTCGATGCGGGCACCGTGATGGCGACGCATCTCAATCACCTGCTCGGCGCCTCCGCCGCCGACCTGCTCGGGCCGGACGAGGTCCAGTCGCTGCTCGACGGGTTGAAGGAACGCGCATCGAATCTCGTCGCGGCGCTGACCCCGCAGCCCCTGCCGCTGACGACGCTGACGCAGGTGCTCAAGGGCCTGCTCGCCGAAAATATCCCGCTCAAGGAATTCCGGCGCATCGCGCAGGCGATCTCGGTCGCCGCCCAGCGATCGCAGGATGCAGAGGAGATTATCGAGATGATCCGTCCCGATCTCGGCGCACTCATCATCCAGAAACTGTGCGGCGTGCGCGAACCCTTGCGCGTGATGACGCTGGAGGGCCAGCTCGAAGGGCTGCTCGGCCAGGCGATGCGCGGCGACACGTCGCGCCGCCACGTCATCGAACCCGATCTGGGTCGCCGCATCGTCGAGGCGCTGCAACAGGCGGCGCAACCGCTGATCGATGAGGCCAAGCCCTTCGCGCTCGTCGTCCAGCCCGCGATCCGCGTCGCGATCCGCAAGCTGGTCCGCACCTGCCTGCCCGATACCCCGGTCCTGTCCTTCTTCGAAGTGCCCGAGGAAAAGCCGGTCGAGGTCGTCGCGGTCATCGGCGCGCCGCACCAGCCGCATCAGGCGCTGGCCGCATGAGCGCCGAACCGATGAAGGGCGCGTTCGCCGACGGCCAGCCGCTGACCTATGCCCCGCGGCGGTCGACCGCCGCCGAAACCGAATTATTGGTCCGCCAGCATCTGCCGCTGGTCCGCCGGATCGCATGGCACGTCCATGGCAGCATGAGCACGATCGTCGATGTCGAGGATCTGGTCCAGATTGGGCTGGTCGCGCTGGTCGAAACTGTCGGCGCGCCGCACGAACGCGGCCCCGCCTTCACCGCCTATCTGTCCACCCGGTTGCGCGGTGCGATGATCGACGAATTGCGGCGCCAGGCGACGTCGACGCGCGGCGCGATGCGGCGCCGCCGCGCGTATAACGACGCGGTCGCGCGGCTGTCCGCCGCCAGCGGCACCACCCCGACCGAGGCCGCGCTCGCGGTCGATCTCGGGATCACCGTCGACAAATTGCGCGCCGATTACGCCAGTGCGGAGGCGATCCGCTTCGATTCGATCGACGATCTGTACGCCGACGACCTGCCCTGGTTCGCCGACGACGGCCCCGACGCGTTCGACCAGCTCGCCGACAGCGACCAGCGCGAGATGCTCGTCGCCGCGATCGCCGCGCTGCCCGAACGCGAGGCGCAGGTGATCCAGCTCTATTATGTCGAGGAACTCAACCTCGAAGAGATCGGGCTGGTCATCGGCGTCGGCTCGGCCCGCGTCTGCCAGATCAAGGCCGCCGCGCACGCCCGCCTCAAAAAGGCGCTCGCGAACCGGCTTTGACTTAGGCGGCGACCGCCCAGCGCGGCGCATCGGCGCCATCGTCGGCGTCGGCATCGTTCGCGCCCGTCTCGCGCCGCGCCGGTCGTGTCCTGACGGCACGCGGGCGCGCGATCCGCCGCCATCGCGCAACGATCCGCGTCTTCACCGTCTCGATCCGCACCGCGCCCGCGACCATCACGACCGCCACCGCCGCATCGATCAGCGACGCTGCATCGATCATCACGATCCACGACATCAGTTCGGGCGCGCCCATCGCCAGCAGCCGGACGCTCTCCGCGCCGATCAGCCAGACCAGCCCGCCGATCCCCGCGGCGATCATCGCCGTCAGCAGCACATGCCCGCGCCCGATCGACTCGAGGAACCGCGCTGGGCCCTCGACGAACCCCGCGCGCATCATCCGCCCGATCGGCGTCTCGCCCGCCGCGATGATCAGCGTCCACACCAGCAACATCGTCACGACCATGATGTCCGTCCCCCCAGCCCCGATCGATCCGAAAATGGTTGGCGGGCTGTCCTACATCAAGGCCGCCGCCTACGGCATATCGATGCCTGTGGTGCGTCGGTCACGTCTGGTGCCGACCGACATGCTCTCCGGCGCGAAAACGATCGGATCGACCATGATTTTGGTGTGACCTTATGTGACCTTTGGGTGCCGCCGCCGCTTGGGCCGGTGCCGATGCGGGGTTGAGAGCCGTCGCCGGCCCGATCGCGACGCTGCCCGAATCGTTCCGCGCGGTTACATTATGTTGCCGCCGGATCGGGTGCGTCGACGGGTCGTTCGCCCGGCTATCGTCATCGGGAGTCGGATTATGAGGTTCAGGGCATTCATCATCGTCGCCGGGCTGGGGCTCGCCGCCTGCTCACCCTCCGATCGCGGGTCGGACGCCACCATGATCGACAACCGGATCATGCTGCGTAACCTGACCGATAGCGAGGTCGCCCGCACCGATGCGGATCGCGACCTGATGCGGCTGAAGGGGACGCAGATCCCGACCCCGTCCGATACGCGGTCGGATTATTTCCTGCTGCGCCAGCGGACGGGCGCGACGGGCACGATCGTCGCGATCCTTCGAGAAGAGCGCGGCAATCGCGTCGCCTATGCGCGTACCGAACTGGATTGCCGCCAGCGGTTGTTCCACATCGTCGGCGTCGCCCCGTCGCGCCGGACGGTCGAGGTCGCGACCGCGCATGACGGGCCGCTGCGGTCGATCGAGGGGCTGCCGCTGCGCGCGGATCTGGCGCAGTTCATCTGCGCGCAGGCAGGCACGCCGCTCGCGCCCGCCTGACCGGCGCGACGTGCGCGTCGCGCCGTGACGCAGGAAAACCCCGGCGGCATCGCTGCCACCGGGGTTCATCCGCTCTTCCGTCCGGGAAGAGCCTGTCGTCGGCGCCGTCACCCATGGGGGGGCGGTGCCGGCGCCGCGACGGGATTACTGAAGCAGCTTCAGCACGCCCTGCTGGCTCTGGTTCGCCTGCGACAGCATCGCGGTCGATGCCTGGCTCAGGATCGAAGCCTTGGCGAGCGCGGTCGATTCTGCCGAGAAGTCGGCGTCCTCGATGCGGCTGCGGGCGTCGGACAGGTTGGTCGCGTTCGAGGTCAGGTTGTTGACCGCCGACTGCAACTGGCTCTGCGCTGCGCCGAGCGATGCGCGACGCGTCGAGATGTTGTTGATCGCGGTGTCGAATTGCTCGAGCGTGGCGCCGGACTTGACCGTCTCGGATCCGGCGGTGGTGCCGTCGACGACATCGCCAACACCGGTCGTCGCGGCCGTCAGCGTCGTGCCGAGGTCGAGCGAAACGGTATCGTTCGACGTCGCACCTGCCTGGATCGTGACCTTGCCCGACGCACCGCCGCTGCCGTCGAACAGCTTGGTGCCGTTGAACGTGGTGTTCTTCAGCACGTTGGTGATCTGCTTGGCCAGCGCGTTCTGCTCGTTCGTGATGTTGGTCTTGTCGGTCGTGGCGTACGTGCCGTTTGCACCCTGAACCGCCAGTTCGCGCATCCGCTGCAGCATGTTGGTCACTTCGTTGAGCGCGCCTTCAGCGGTCTGCGCCATCGAAATGCCGTCATTGGCGTTGCGGACGCCCTGGTTCATACCCCTGATCGCGGCGGTCATCGACGATGCGATGGCGAGGCCGGCGGCGTCGTCCTTGGCGGAGTTGATGCGCTTGCCGGTCGACAGGCGCTCCATCGCGGTGCTCTGCATCATGTTGGCAGAGTTGGATGCGGATGCGGCGCGCAGCGCGGAAACGTTCGAAGCGATAACAGTCATGGTCTTATCTCCATCAGATCGGCGCCTACCCCGCCGCCCCCAGAGCGGAGGGCCGAGCCGCCACAGGGAGTAACGACCGCGGCGACCCGGACTTAAGCGGAAAAATCGTGAGCCCCCGTTTGCCGCCATCCGGCACCCCCGTACCGGCGCCTGCCCCAGTAGTTCTCTTGCGCGCGCGCGACGTGCGGGCCGCGCGCCCGGAAAAAATCTGCCGCCGCGGCAGCCGGTTTAACCACCCGTTTACCACCTTGGCCGCATTCAGCCTGTCCAGGGGGAATACCATGCGTTCGATCTTTCCATCCGCTGCCATCGCCAAGCGCAACTACGCGCTGATTTCGAGCCTGCGCGCGCAGGGCTTCGGGGTCGGCACGATGGAGGGCGCGCAGCCGGTCAGCGGCGATATGTTCCTGGTCGCCGAGGGGGAGGCTCCGCCCGCCCCCGCCCGTACCGTGATGATCGGCGACGAGGGTCGCCACGTCATCCCCTCGCGCGACGGCAACCCTGCCCGGATCGCCTTCGGCAACGCCGATGCCGCGGTCGGCTATGCCTTTGCCCGGGCGCTGGTCGCCGGACCCGATATGCCCACCGCCGCCGATCCCGAAAGCCTGGCGCTGCTGGCGCTGGCGGGGCGGGTCGCGCAGGCGGACATCACCGTTCTCATCAACGGCCCGACCGGCACCGGCAAGGAAGTGCTGGCCCGCGCGATCCATAACGGATCGGCCCGCCGCGACGGCCCCTTCATCGCGATCAACTGCGCCGCGCTGCCCGAAACCATGCTCGAAGCGCTGCTGTTCGGCCACCAGAAGGGCGCGTTCACCGGCGCCTCGTCGGGGGGCGAGGGGTTCTTCCGCGCTGCCGATGGCGGCACGATCCTGCTCGACGAGATCGCCGAGATGCCGCTGCAATTGCAGGCCAAGCTGCTGCGCGTGTTGCAGGAGCGCGAGGTCGTGCCGATCGGCGCGTCCACGCCGCAGTCGATCGACGTGCGCGTGATCGCCTGCGCCAACCGCGACCTGCAGGACGAAGTGGCCGCCGGACGGTTCCGCGCCGATCTCTACTACCGGCTCGCGGTGTTCCCGCTCGCCACCAAATCGCTGAGCGAACGACCCCAGGATATCCCCGCGCTCGCCGCGACGATGATCCTGCGCCACGCGGGCAATCGCGCGACGATCCCCTGGCCCACCGGCGCGGCGATCGACCAGCTGATCGGCCACGACTGGCCCGGTAACGTCCGCGAGCTGGAAAACGTCATCCAACGCGCGCTGTTGTTCGCGGGCGGCGACACGATCGAGGCGAGCCACATCGTCTTCGACCGCCCCGTCCGCTTCTCGTTCGAACGATCGGCCCCGGTGCCCGTGATGATCGAACCCAGCGCCCCGATCGAAACCGGCACGCTCGACAACGTCGTCCAGATGAGTGAATTCCAGGCGATCCGCGACACGCTGAAGGCGTGCGGTGGCAGCCGGGTCGAAACCGCACGGCGGCTGGGCATTTCCGAACGCACGCTGCGCTACCGATTGGCCAAGGCGCGCGAACAGGGCGAGGAACTGGCCCCCATCCCTAGCTGGAGGGCGCAGGCATGAGCGTATCGGGTATCGGCGGTGTCGGCGGGATCGACCGCGTGATGGCACTGCGCGCACAGATCCTCGAAAAGAACCAGGCGCTGGCGCGTGCCGGGGCCGCCGGGCCCGCGAGTGCTCCCGGCGCGGTCACCGAGGCGAAGCCTGCAAGCTTTGCCGACACGATGACCAACGCGCTGAAGAGCGTCAACGAGACCCAGGATCAGGCCGCCAAGCTGTCCGACAGCTACGAACGCGGCGAGAATGTCGACATCGCCAAGGTGATGCTGTCGCGCCAGCAGGCGTCGGTCAGCTTCGAGGCGACGCTGCAAGTCCGCAACAAACTGCTGTCCGCCTACAAGGACATCATGAGCATGCCGGTATAATCTGAGATGAGCACCGCCCTCACCACCACGAACCCGCTCGTGCCAGAGCGTTTCGCCAACCCCCTCCGCCAAATCAAGGGCGTCATGGCGCAGCCTGCGGTTCGCCGCTCGCTGCCGATGGCGCTGATGATCGCGCTGATCGGTGCCGCCGCGCTCGCGTGGATGTCGCTATCGACCCCGACGCAGAAGACGCTGTTCGCCAGCCTGCCCGATTCGGACAAGGCAGCGGTCACCAGCGCGCTCGATCAGGCGAACATCAAGAGCCGGATCGATCCGGGCACCGGCGCGCTGACCGTGGGCGAGGATGATTATTCGAAGGCGCGGATGCTGCTGGCGGGTCAGAACCTGCCCAAGGCCGCCCCCGGCGGCTATGCGATCCTCGACCAATTGCCGATGGGCGTCAGCCGCGCGGTGGAAGGCGAACGGCTGCGTCAGGCGCGCGAGACCGAATTGGCCAAATCGATCGAGGAGATCGACGCGGTCGCCGAGGCGCGCGTCCATCTGGCGATGCCCGAAACCTCGGTCTTCGTGCGCGACAACGCCAGCCCGTCGGCGTCGGTGATCGTCAAATTGCAGGGTGGCCGCGCGCTGAGCGAGGCGCAGGTCAATTCGATCATCAACCTGGTCGCCTCCTCCGTCCCCGGGATGAAGCCCGAAAGCGTCACGATCGTCGACCAGATGGGCGGCCTGCTGTCGAAACCCGGTGGCGCCGCGGGCGATGCCGCGGGCGACCAGCGGCTCGACCTGCAACGCCGGGTCGAGGAAAAATACCGCCAACAGCTGACCCAGCTGCTGACCCCGTTGGTCGGTGCGGGCAATTTCTCGACTGAGGTGCAGGCGGACGTCAATCTCGACGAAACCCAGGCGACGCGCGAAAGCTACGACAAGAACGGGGTGCTGCGCGCCGAAACCGGCAACTGGACCGGCAATATGGCGACCGCGGCGACCCCCGGCGGCATCCCCGGCGCGCTGAGCAACACGCCGCCCCCCGCCAGCCAGCTGCAGACGCCGCAGGCCGCCAACGGCGCCAGCGGCTCGCCCGCCGCCCCGGCCGTTGCCGGTGGCCCCGCCCCCGATCCCGCCAAGCAGAGCGACCAGTATCAGCGCGCCTATGACCTGGGCCGCGAAGTGTCGGTCACCCGCAATGCGCCGGGCGCGATCAAGCGGTTGTCGGTCGCGGTGCTGCTGCGCGATCCCGACAAGTCGCGGCGGACGCAGATGGAGATCACGCAGATCACCGATCTGGTCAAAAGCGCGGTCGGGTTCGACCAGACCCGCCAGGACCAGGTGACCGTGATCAGCCGCAAGTTCGCGGTCAACGATCTGGCCACCAACACCGGCCCGGCCTGGTATGACAATGCCTGGCTGCCGGTGCTCGCGCGCAATGCCACCGCGATCCTGATTGCGCTCTTGGTCTTGTTGCTGGGCGTCCGCCCGATCGCGAAGGCGCTAATGAAGAAGCGCGACGATGTCGCTTCCCCGACCATGCCCGGGCTCGACGGTGGCCCCGCGACGGCGGAGGGGATCGAAGGACCCGTCAGCCTCGACCAGCTCGAATCGACCCGCGGTTACGACCAGCGGATCGGTGCGGTGCGCGGCTTCACCCGCGATAACCCGACCCGCGCGGCGCTCGCCGTCCGCGACATGATCAAGGCCGAAGCCAAGTGACGGTGATGCCCGTGATCCCCGCGATCCGCAACTTCACCGGCGTCGAACGCGCCGCGGTGCTGATGATGCTCGTCGGCGAGGAGGAAGCCGCCGCGATCCTGCAGAAACTCGATCCCGAAGAGGTGCGCGAATTGGGCAAGGCGATGTTCGCGGTCGCCGACGTCAGCGAAACCGAGGTCGAGGACGTGCTCGACGTCTTCGTCGGCCACGCCCGCACCCGTACCGCGATCGGGTTCGATCCGCGCCCGAAGATCGAGGCGGTGATGAACCGCGCGCTCGGCCCGGAAAAGGCCGAAAGCGTCCTCGCCCGGATCACCCCGGTCGAGGCGGCGTGCGAACTCGAAATGCTTGGCTGGCTCGATGCGACCGAAATCGCGGCGATGGTCGAAAAGGAACATCCCCAGATCGCCGCGGTGATGATCGCGAACCTCGATCCCGCGGTCGGCGGGCGTGTCCTCGAACTGCTGCCCGAAAGCGTCCAGCCCGATATCCTCCACCGGATCGCGCGGCTGGGACCGATCACGCCGGAGGCGGTCGAGACATTGCAGACCGTGCTGGCCAGCCGCACCTCGACCACCAAGACCGGCGTGTCGCTGGGCGGCACCAAGGAAGCGGCCAAGATCCTGTCGGGCGCGCGCAAATCGACCGAACAGCGGGTCATGCCCAAATTGTTCAAGATCGATCGCGACGTCGCCCGCGCGATCGAGGAGGCGTTGTTCGTCTTCGACAATCTGCTCGAGATGAACGACAAGAATCTCGGCGCGCTGATCCGCAACGTCGACGGCGAAATTCTGTGCAAGGCGCTCAAGGGCGTCGACGAGGCCATTCGCGAACGCTTTTTCGGGTGCATGTCGGCGCGCGCCGCCGACGGCATCCGCGACGAGATGGAGGCCCGCGGCCCGCTGCGCCTGGCCGATGTGCTCGAAGCGCAGAAGGCGATGATCGCGATCGCGCGCGGCCTGGCCAAGGACGGAACGATCATGATGGGTTCGGGCGAAGACGATTATGTTTGAGCCGCAGACGGGTTTCACCGCCGGATTCGCCGCACGCCACGCCGCCGCGGCGGACGTGTTGCAGGCCGCATTCTCGCCGCCGCCGGGCTTCGCCGCCCGCGATCCGCGGCTGCGCGCCCATCGGCGTCCGTTCGACAACCAGCCCCGCCATTTCAGCCCCGCCGATCGGTCGACCAATCCGACCGAAGGGTGGAATCCGCTCGATGCGGAGGCCGAACCGACCAGCTTCATCGATCCGGTCGAGGCCGCGCACGCGGCAGGCTATGCCGAGGGGCTTGCCGCCGCCGCGGTCGCGGCGCGCGATGGCGGATCGCGGGACGAACGCCTGCTGACCGAACTCGCCGCCGCGCTCAAGGCAGGCAGCCAGCTCGATCGCGAACGCATGGCGCAACAGCTGCGCCAGACCGTGTTGCTGCTGGTCGGCAAGCTGGTCGGCGAGGTCGGGGTGTCACCCGACATGCTGGCCGCGCGAATCGACACCGCCGCCGACATGCTCGCCGATGCCGCCGAATCGGCGCTGATCCGCCTCCACCCCGACGATGTCGCGCTGGTCGAGGGACGGTTGCCCAAGACCGTCTTCGCGGCGGGCGACATCACGATCGACCGCGGCAGCTTCGTGCTCGAAAGCGCCTCGACGGTCGTCGAGGACGGCCCCGCCCTGTGGCTCGAACAACTCGCGCAGGCGGTCGAACGCGTCCCGGTCCCGCCCGCATCATGCTGAACCGCTTCACCACCGATTACCTCGACACGCTGGGTAACGCCGATTTCCGTCCCGTCCCGATGGTGTCGGGGCGGCTCGCGTCCTACGACGGATTGCTGATGGAGGCGGTCGGGCTGACCCTGCCCGTCGGCACGGTGTGCCGCGTCGGCGAACCCCATGGCCGTACGGTCGAGGCGGAGGTCATCGGCTTCCGCAACGGTCGGACGCTGATGATGAACCTGGGCGGCCCCGCCGCGCTGTTGCCACAAGCGCCGGTGCGGCCCGTCGGCCCCCCGGGCGAGGCGGAGGTCGGTGCGGCGTTGCTGGGCCGCGTCGTCGATGGCGCGGGCAAGCCGATCGACGGGCTCGGGCCGATCCGCGGGGCGGGCAGCTGGCCGCTCGCGGGCCATGTCCAGTCGCCGCTCGACCGGGGCCGCGTCCGTGAGACGATGGATGTCGGCGTGCGCGCGATCAACGGGCTGTTGACCGTCGGCCAGGGCCAGCGCGTCGGCATCATGGCGGGATCGGGCGTCGGCAAATCGGTCCTGCTGGGGATGATCGTCCGCGCCGCCGAAGCCGATGTCGTCGTCATCGGGCTGATCGGCGAACGCAGCCGCGAAGTCGCCGATTTCCTCGAAACCAAGGTCGCGGGCGACGCGCGTGCGCGATCGGTCGTCGTCGCGGTGCCGGCCAACCATTCCCCCGTCCTGCGCATCCGTGGCGCGTTGCGTGCCACCGCGATCGCCGAAGCGTTTCGCGCGGAGGGCAAGAAAGTCCTCCTGATCATGGATTCGCTCACCCGCGTCGCGCATGCGGGGCGGGAGATCGGCCTCGCCCTCGGCGAACCCGCCAGCGCGCGGGGCTATCCGCCCTCGGCGATCGCGATGCTCCCCAATCTGATCGAACGCGCGGGCACCTGCGTCGCGAGCGGCGGGTCGATCACCGCCATCTACACCGTGCTCGCCGATGGCGACGACGGCAACGACCCCGTCGTCGATTCGGCGCGATCGATCCTCGACGGCCATATCGTCCTCAACCGCGCGCTCGCCGAACGCGGCGTCTATCCCGCGATCGACATCGGCCCGTCGGTCAGCCGGGTGATGACCGATATCGCGGGGCACGCGCATGTCGCCGCCGCGCGGGTCCTGCGCCGCCACCTGGCGACCTATGAAGAAAATCGCGATCTGGTGCTGATGGGGGCCTATCGCCCCGGTGCCGATCCCGCGATCGACACCGCGATCGCCTGTCACGATGCGATCATGGCCTATATCCGCCAGGACGCGGACGAAGTCGTCAGCCTCGACGATGCGATCGCCGAACTGACCGGCGTGTTCGGCGAGGGATAGGATGGCGCGCGACCGCCGGATGCTCGACCGGATCCACCGCGTCCGCACGATCCAGCTGAACCAGACGCGCGCCGACGAGGTCCAGGCCCGCGACCGCGCCGACAGCGAAACCATGCTCAGCCAGCGGATCGCCGCGCTCGCCGACGCCGTCGCCCCGACCCAGACGACCGCCGCGGCGTTTTCCCTCGGCGCCGCCGCCCACTATCGCGAACGGCTTCACCAATCCGCCAGCGCGGCGCGAACCCGGATGGAGGCGGCCGAATATCGCGCCACCGCCGCGATCGAGGCGACCCGCGCCGCGCGCCGCGACCAGAATGCGATCGAAAAGCTGATCGAGCGGGCGACCGCCGACGATGTCCTCGCCTCGCTCCGCGCGATGGAGGACGCCCCCGCCTATCGCAGAAAACGGCACGATCCTTGCTGATCGCAGGGAGACCCTCTTGGCGAGTCCTGCATCCATGAATGTTTCCCCCTCCTTGTCCGCGCTCAGCACCAGCCCGCTCGCCATCGCGATCGGCACCGTGTCCGGCACGGGCGATGGTGGCGAGGCGATGCCCTCCTTTGCGATGATGCTGGCCGAATCGGGCGACGGCGCGGGCGACCCGCCCACCCTCGCCGCGGCATCGGCGCCCGCCGCCTTATTGCCCGCCACCGCCATCCGGATACCGACCATCAGCGTCGCGGCCCGGCAAGGCGATGCCGCCGACGGCACCGACCTGCCGCCCAGCATCGATCCGGCGATCCTTGCCGCCCTGGCGCTGCCGATGGCACCGCGGGCCGCCGCAGCCTCGACGACCATCGCTCGCACCCTAACCCGCGATCCGCAGCCCGATACGCCCACCGATGCCGACGCCCAGACCAGCGCGGGTGGCGACGCGACCGGCCAGCCCGCGGACCAGGTCATCGCCACGCCGCTATCGACCGCGGTGCCCGCCTCGCTGCCCATCGCGGCAACCATGATTGCGGCGACGCCGTCGAACGACCCGCCGCCGTCCGCTTCTTCTAGCGCCCGAGCCGATACGAAGAGTGGCGGTGAAAAGGCGCCCACCATCGTTCCCGGATCCGCGCAAGCAGCCATCACGCCGCGCGTTTCGACCAGTTCGACCGCGCGCGCGGCGACCGTCACCGATACCGTGCGCACGTCGCGCCACCCCGACACCGCCCTGCCCGCACGGGTCAGCGCCGACCTGACGACGCCGCTCCCGTCACCGACGGATGGCGGTGCGATCGACGCCGAACCCATTTCGACATCACTGGCTGGTCCGAACGCACAGGCGAGCATCGCCGCGACACCGCCTGCGGTCGACACCACAGCGCCGCCGCCGATCGCGTCGGGCTCGGTTCCCGCCGCAGCCACCGATGCGACGACTGCGCCCGTCACGAGGGCGCCGTCCGCTGCGGCTGCCACCTCGTCGATCCGCTGGAGCCGCCGCCCGGCGGGAGCAACGGCCCAGCCGTCACCCTCGGTGAAGACCGAGCCGTCGGCCGCCCGTCCTGCCGTCAACGCGCGCGACACCGATGTGGCGGCTGCCAGCGGCACCTCCACCACGATCACGCCGACGGCAGCGATCGCGCCCCAAGGCGTCGCATCGACGACGACTCTCCCGCGACCGATATTCGGCGAGCAGGTAGACCCCGGCGCCGCCGCACCGTCCGCGGACGCGATATCACCGCCCGCCATCACGCCTGTCGCTGATGGCATGCCGATTGCCGCCCCGGCTCCGGGCATGGTAAATGGCCCCGCCCCTGCCATAACCGATCGCCCGGCGATCCCCGCTGCGGCGACCCGCATGACGGCTGCGGCTACCGTGTCGCCGCGCTCGTCGGCCCCGTCGGTCGTCGGTCGCTCGTTCGCCTATGACCCCGTCGTCGCGACCGCGGTGCGCACCGCTATCCGGGGGCGCAGCGCCGCCGCGACCGTCGTCGACGATTCCGCGGCACCGGCCACCGTCCCCGACGGCCCGTCCATGATAGCACCACGGACGATCGTGCCGTTCGTCGACGTCGCCGACCAGCCCGCACCGCTCAGCCCCGGCCTATCCGCGGCGCCCGCCGTCGCGCCGACCGCCGCTGTGCCGACCGCCATCGTGACGGGCACAGCGGCTCCGGCACCCTCAGCGTCACGCGGCATCGCGCCAGCCACCCCGGTCGATGCGTCTTCCACGACGCCGGTCGCCGCCCCCATAGCCGCAGCGCCCGCGAGTGGCGTCAGCGCGTCGGCACCAGCGCCACTCAGCACCACGGTTCCACAGACAGCGGCCTCGACACAGACCCCAGCCGTCCCACTGGCGGAACCGACCAAGCCCACCCCACCAACCGCTGCCGCGCCCGCCAGCATCACGCCGCAGCCCAATGGTACGCCACCGCTGGCGCAAGGCCCCGCGGTCCAGGTCTTCAGCGCCGCGATCGCCGCGGCACGGCGCGACGAACGCAGCGCCGCTGACGATCGCGCGATCGATCCCGCGACGTTGCAACCCGCAGCGGCCACGACCCGCGCGATCGTGACCCCGACCGGCGCCGCCCAGCACGCGCCGCTCGACATGCGGCAGGATCGCTGGCCGCATGCGATGATCGACCGGATCGAAACGCTCCGCGAGGCCGCCGCCGCGACGGGCGTCGCTGATACGAAGATCCGGCTGGTCCCCGACGCGCTCGGTGCGATCGACATCTCGATCACCCGCGACGGCGATGCGGTCTCGGTGCGGTTCCAGGCCGAACATGCCGCGACGCGCACCCTGCTCCAGGAATCGCAGACGAAGCTCGCGGACATTGCCGAATCGCGCGGGCTCCGCCTGTCGGGCAGCAGCGTCGATGGCGGGGGTGCCGGGGCCGGATCCGGCGCGGGCCAGCAGCAGCAGCGTGCGCCCCAGCAACCCCAACCCACCCTTCCCGGTGCGCCCCGCCGCACCTCCATCAGCGACACCGCGACGGCCGACGACGCCGATTCGGGTCGGGTCGCCTAACCCTCTGAGGAACTAGTCATGAGCGATGCCAAGGACGACGCCGCGCCCAAGAAAAAGGGCAAGATGAAAAAAATTCTGATCGGCGGGGTCGCGCTGCTGGTCCTCGTCGGCGGCGGGGTCGGCGCAGGCGTCTATGCCGCCGGATCGGGGCTGATCGGCGGCCACAAGGACGCCGCGGCGGTCGATCACGGCCCCAAACTCATCCCCAAGAGCGAGCAGAAAAAGGTCGGGGGCGACGAAGGCGGCGGCCATGGCGGCGGCGAGGAATCGGCCGCGCCCCATGGAGGGACGCCCACCCCCGAAGGATCGGGCGGCGACAAATATGCGTCCAATTACTATGCGTTAGACAAGGAATTTACGTCGAACCTGCAGGATTCGGATCACTTCATCCAGGTCGGCGTCGCGGTGTCGACGCCGTACGACGAGACGGTGATTGAGCATCTGAAGACCAACGATATCGCGGTGCGATCGGCGATCCTCATGGCGCTGGGCGACACGACCGAGGATCAGGTCTTCACCAGTGCGGGCAAGCGCCAATTGCAGACGCGGCTGGCCGCCGCGATCAACGCAACGCTGAAACAAAAAGAGGGCTTCGGGGGCGTTAGTAACGTCTACTTTACCAATTTCGTTGTTCAGTGACGCCATGGTTAACACCGAGGCAACCACGAACAGCGATCGACGGGCGCGCAACCGCAAGCCCGCATCGCATGCTGGCGGCCTCGGCACGACGAAGCTGAACCCGTTCGGTGACCTGCACACGCTCCAGCATCTGTCGGCGCGGCTCGCGCGGTCGCTCAGGGGCGTGTTCGAACCGATGCTCCGCTGCGAAGTCCGCGCCTGGGCGGAGCCGCTGGTCGTCCAGCGCTTCGCCGATTATCGCGCCGAACGCCCCGACGGGCTGACCGCGTGGTTGCCGCTGACGATGGTCGCCGCCGATACGGTCGCGGCGCCCGCCAATGCGCTGTGCGTGCTCGACGGGCGGTTCGTGCTCGAAATGCTCGATATCTTCTTCGGCGGCACCGGGACCACCCCCGCCGACATGCCGACCGAATTTTCAGGCGCGGCGGAGGCGATGGTCGTCCGCCTGGGCGGGACGATCGCCGCGCAGATGAAGACCGCGTGGGAACCGCTGACCCGGATCGACTTCGCGCCGACCCGGATAGAGATCAATCCCGCGATGCTGCCGGTCGATGCCGACGACGCGATCGTCGTCACCCGGTTCGGGCTGGCCGCCGCCACCGCGAAGCCCGTCTTCGTCGACATCCTCTATCCCGTCCCCGCGCTGAAACCGCATGGCGCGACGCTGATGGGCAAGGTGCTCGACAAGGCGGAGGCCGATCCCGTGTGGCGGACCGGGCTGACGCGGTCGGTCATGACCGTCAAATTCCCCGTCCGTTCGGTCCTCGCCGAACCGGTCGTGCCGTTGCAGATGCTGATGGACCTGAAGCCGGGCGACGTGATCCCGATCACGATCGCGCCCGATGTCCCGGTCGTCGTCGGCAATCACCGGCTGGGCTGCGGCACGGTCGGCACCTCGAACGGCTTTGCCGCGATCAAGCTCACCTCTCTTGCGCATTTCGACGAAGGATTATCAGCATGAACGACATGACGGGCGGGTTTCCGCCCACGTCATTGGGTGACGCCGCGGTCGCGAGCAATTTCCGCTTGCTCCAGGACGTCGACGTCAAGCTGACGGTCGAGATCGGCTCGACCCAGCTGAGCTTGCGCGAACTACTGGCGCTCGGGGAAAGTTCGGTGATCGAACTCGATCGCCAGGCGAACGAGCTGCTCGACGTTTTCGTCAACGGCACGCTGATCGGGCGCGGCGAAGTCGTGACCGTCGGCGACCGGTTCGGCGTGCGGATGACCGAACTGGTCAATCCCGACAAGCGCGCGGGCTGATCGACGATGCTGTGGACCTATATCCTGAAACTGCTCGTCCTGCTGCCGCTGGTGTGCGGATTGATGATCGGGTGCCTGTATCTGTGGCGGCGGCTGGAAAGCCGCATGCCGGGCAAGCCGTCGACCCGGCTGATCGGCGTCAAGGAAACCATGATGATCTCGCCCGGCCTGCGCCTCGCGGTGATCGATTTCGGCGGCAAGCGCCTGCTGGTGTCGGTTGGGCGCGGCGGCGTCGCGCTGATCGACAAGACCGAACAGGATAGCGACCAGTGAACGTCTCGGTAACGCGCAAGGGTTCGGGCCCGGCGCTCTTCACGCCCCGCGCACGCCGCACCGAAACCCGTGGCGGGCGCGGCTACACCATCTTCTGGATCGTCGTGGCGATCCTGCTCGCGATGATCGTCGCGGCACCCGCCTTCGCGCAGGTCGCACCGATCACCCCGACCGCCCCCGGCGTCGGCGACGCGGTCGACCGCGCGCTGGGGCAATTGGGCGGTCAGTCGCAGGGCCAGTCCGCGCCGCTGTCGCTCAGCTTGCAAGTCCTCATCATCATGGGGCTGTTGACGATCCTGCCCGGCCTGTTGCTGATGATGACCAGCTTCACCCGGATCATCATCGTGCTCGCGGTGCTGCGCCAGGCGCTGGGGCTGCAACAGACCCCGCCGAACCAGGTGCTGATCGGGCTCGCGCTGTTCCTGTCGCTGTTCGTGATGGCGCCGACGATCAATCAGATGAATACCCAGGCGATCCAGCCCTATGCCGCGGGCCAGATCGCAGGGACGCAGATGATCCAGGCGGCGGGCGCACCGCTCCACGATTTCATGTCGAAACAGACGCGGATCAAGGATGTCACGATGTTCGCGCAACTCGCGAAATCGGGGCCGTACGCCAGCCCCAAGGACATTCCCTACGCCGTCCTGCTGCCCGCGTTCATCACCAGCGAGCTGAAGACGGCGTTCCAGATCGGGTTCCTCGTCTTCCTGCCCTTCATCGTCATCGATCTGGTCATCGCGACCGTGTTGATGTCGCTGGGCATGATGATGCTGTCCCCGACGATCATCTCGCTGCCGTTCAAGCTGCTGCTGTTCGTACTGGTCGACGGCTGGGCGCTGACCATGGGCAGCCTCGCCAATTCGTTCGCAACCTGACGGCGTGATCCGCCACCCGTCACCCTCATCACGCGCAGCCGTCGGCCGCGCCGGGCCCCGCCCGCACGGAATGTCATAAAGCCATGGACGCCGATTATTTCCTCACCATCGCCAATCACACGATGTGGGTGCTCGCGCTCGCCAGCGCGCCGATCCTGATCCCCGCGCTGCTCGCCGGCCTGATCCTGGGCATGATCCAGGCGGCGACGTCGATCAACGAACAGACCTTGTCATTCGTCCCCAAATTGCTCGTCGTCGCGGTATCGCTGATGATCTTCGGCGGGCTGATCATGGGGCTACTGAGCGATTTCACCATCGAGATGTTCGAACGCATCCCCGACCTGGTGAAATAACCCATGTTGGGCTTCGGCCTCGCCATCGAACCACAGCTGTGGGCGCTCATCTTCGTGATGATCCGCATCGGCGCGGCGTTCATCGTCGCACCCGTATTCGGGGCGATCTCGATCCCCCTGCCCGTCCGCGTGTCGCTGTCGGGCGCGATCGGGCTGTTGGTCCTGGCCGCGCACCCGATCACCCCGCCGGCGCAGATCTTCGGCGTCGCGACCGTCGTCGCGGTCGGGGCGGAGGCGCTCGTCGGGCTGTCGATGGGGTTCATCCTCCAGGTCGCGTTTTCGGCGCCGTTGATCGCCTCCGAACTGATCGGGGGGTCGATGGGCATCGGGTTCGCATCGTCGATCGACCCGCAGAACGGCAAGTCGAGCCCCGCGCTCGGCCAGTTCATGTCGATCATGCTGACGTTGCTGTTCCTGTCGGTCGACGGGCATCTGGTGCTCGTCGAAATGCTGGTCAAAAGCTATGACGTAATGCCGCCGGGAACGTGGATGGCGGCGGGCCGGTTGCGCGACATCGCCTTCTTCGGCGGCTATGCGTTTCTCGCCGGGTTGCTGCTGGCGTTGCCGGTCGGGTTCCTGCTGCTCTGCCTCAACCTCATCATCGGGATGCTCAGCCGCGCCGCGCCCGCGCTCAACCTGTTCGCGGTCGGGCTGCCCGCCAGCCTGGCGGTCGGCGTCATCGCGCTCGCGATCGCGTTTCCCGCGATGGGCGATTACATGCTCGTCATCATCCGCGAAAGTCTTGCCGCGGTCCAGTCGCTGGTGTTCGGCTGATGTCCGAGGAATTCGGCGAGAAGACAGAGGCACCAACCCCCAAGCGCCGCCAAAAGGCGAGCGACGACGGCCAGGTCCTGCGATCGAAGGATTTCGCGACCGCGCTGGTCGTCGTCGCCGGGGTCGGGTGGCTGATGATGTTCGGCCCGTCGCTGATGGCGGCGTGCAAGGCGGTGATGGCGGCCAGCTTCACCTTCGGTCGCGGCGATGTCGAGGATTTCTCCCCCTGGCGCGCGCTGGCGGAGGCGGGGTGGAAACTCGTCCCCTCGGTCCTCAGCCTCTTTGCGATCAGCGTGATCTCGACCGTCGCCAGCTCGGCGGGGCTCGGCAACTTGAAATTCAACGGCGGGCTGATGGCGCCCAAGGCCAGCCGGATCAACCCAGCGTCCGGCCTGAAACGCATCTTCGGATCGAACGGCTGGATCGAATTGGGCAAATCGCTGCTCAAGGTCATCCTGCTGGGCACGATCGGGGCCTATATGCTGTGGCAGGCCGCGCACGTCACGATCGGCATGTCTTCCACCGATCTCGGCGGCGCGCTCGGGACGCTGGACGGCACGTTCTTCGGGATCATGCTGGCGATGGCGCTGGGGCTGACCGCGATCGCGATGCTCGATGTGCCGCTCCAGATCATGCAGCTGCTCGGCAAGCTCAGGATGTCGAAACAGGAAATCAAGGACGAGCACAAGGAAAGCGAAGGTTCGCCCGAGGCCAAGGGGCATCAGCGCCAGATGCAGCGCGCGATGGCCAACCGCGGCCTGCGCCAGTCGGTGACCGAAGCCCATGTCGTGCTGACCAACCCGACGCATTTCGCGGTCGCGCTCCGCTACGACCGGGGGCGCGACCAGGTGCCCGTCGTCGTCGCGCGCGGGCGCGGTGCGATCGCGATGGCGATCCGCGAACTGGCCAAGGATGCCAGCGTGCCGATGCTGGAATATCCGCTGCTGGCACGCGCGGTCTATTACACCAGTCGCGAAGGGCAGGAGGTGCGCGACGACCTTTACCTCGCCATCGCGACCGTGCTTGCCTTCGTCTTCGGGCTCAACACCCGCGCGGGCGGGATCCAGCCGATGGTCGAGGTGCCGGTCGACGCGCGCTTCGACGAAAACGGCAGCAAACTTCGCTAAACCCACGCGACCTTTTGCCGTTTACCGACATGACGCGCGGAGATGATCGATGACTACGACGACCGGAACGACCAGCACCTCGACCGCCTCGCAAGCCAGCGTCACCACGTCCGCCACCCAGTCCCTGCTGACCTCGCTCAACACCGGGTCGGGGGTCGACACGACCAGTCTCGTCGCCGCGCTCGTCAAGGCGCAGTTCGCGGCGAAGACCGCGGCGCTGAACGCCAAATCGGATGCGCTGACGTCGCAGGTATCCGCCGCCGCCACGCTGAAATCGACGATGAGCAATTTCGCGACGGCGCTACAGACGCTGGTCAAGGGCGGGTCGCTGACCACCCAGCCGACCAGTTCGAACAGCGGCGTCCTGACCGCCACCGCCTTGCCGGGATCGACGCTGTCGGGCCTGTCGGCATCGGTGACCGTCGAACGGCTGGCAAGCGCGCAAAGCACCAGCACGCTGGCCTCCGTCGCCGATCGGACCACGGTGATCGGATCGGGCAGCATCACGCTGAAATTCGGGGCCGTCGCCGCCGATCCCAATAACCCCGGCACGAACAGCTTCACCGCGGGCGCGCGCGATCCGGTCACCATCTCCGTCACCGATGCCAGCCTGGACGGGATCGCCGCCGCGATCAACGCGGCCAAATCCGGGGTCACCGCCACCGTCGTCACCAACAGCGGCGGCGCGCCCTATCTGTCGCTCAAGGGCCAGACCGGCGCCGACCAGGCGTTTTCGGTCGACAGTACGCTGGACGCAGCGAAGCTCGATCTGACCGTCAACCCCGCCCAGACCACGCCGCCCGCAAATCCTGCCGCCTCGCAGCTCACCAACAGCGCCGTGAACGCGAAACTGACCATCGATGGTATCCGCGTCGAACGCGCCAGCAACACGGTCAGCGACCTGCTGACCGGCGTGAAGCTGCAATTGAACCAGGTGTCGACGATCCCGGTCACGCTGTCGTCGACCGCGCCCACCGCCAATCTGAAACAGGCGGTCACCGATTTCGTCGACACCTATAATCTGGCGGCGGCGCAGGTGCGCGAACAGACCAATGCGCAGACCGGCGTCCTGAAATCCGACACGGCGGCGCGGACGTTGATGTCCTCGCTCCAGGGATTGAGCACGCGGGCCTTGTCCTATGGCGTCGCCGATGGTGCCCCGAACACGCTCGCCGCGGTGGGCGTGCGCACCAATCGCGACGGGACGCTGTCAATCGATGCCGCGGCGCTCGACAAGGCGCTGGCCGATTCGCCCGGCGCGGTCGAGGCGATGTTCGCCTATTCCAGCAACGGGTTGAACGGTCTGTCGGCCCAGCTCGACAAGATCGTGACCAGCGCGACCAGCGTCATCTATGGGCTGGGCGCATCGGTGTCGCGCTACACCGCCGCGCAATCGGCGCTGACCAAGCAACAAACGGACCTGACCGATCAGTCGACCCAGTTGACGACGCGGCTGACCCAGCAATATTCGACGATGAACGCCAAGATCACCGCTTACAAAGCGACCCAGACGTTTCTGGATAACCAGATCAAGGCTTGGAACAAGAGCGGCAATTGATGGCCTATGCCTCGGCGCTCGCGCGCAATCCCTATGCGACCTATCGCCAGATCGACGCGGTCGGTCGCACCGCGGAGGCCGATGGCCCCGGGCTGGTCCAACTGCTGTACGAAGAGCTCGTCGCCGCGCTGCGCGCTGCCGCCTGGGCCGCCGACAACCAGCAATTCGCCAAAAAGGGCGAACGCGTGACCCGCGCGACCGCGATCCTGTTCGCGCTGGAGGCCGGGCTCGATTTCGACAAGGGCGGCGATGTCGCGACCACGCTCGCCGGCTTCTATGGCGGCGTTCGCCGCGCGATCATCAACGCCTCGATCGGCAGCGAATCCGCCCCCTTTCGCGAAGCCGCGGACAGCCTGTCGGAAATCGCCGCGGCATGGCAGATCGCCCGCGCCGCCTGAGGTCGCGGCCGCTAACGCTGGAACCAGTGGCGCTGGAGGAAATAGACCGTCACCCCCAGCGTGATGAGCGCGCAGGCGGCGATGATGATGTCGAACATCCACGGCGCCTGTTGATAGGGTAGCGGCACGTTCATCCCGTACAGCCCGGTGATGAAGGTCAACGGCAGGAAGATCATCGCGACGATCGAAATGATCAGCCCGCGGGTGTCGACCTGTTCGGCGCGCAGGTCAGTCAGCGCGTCGTGCACTAGCGATGCGCGTTCGCGGATCGATTCCAGTTCCTCCGCCATCCGCGCCGCCCGATCCGCCGCGGCGTTCAGGTGGAGCCGGTCGTCGTCGTGAAGCCAGTCGCCGGGCAGCGTCGCGAGCTTTTCGAGCGCGGATCGCTGGGGCTGGAGGAACCGTTTATACCCGATCGCCGCGACGCGCACCTTGGTCACGACGCGGCGCAGCTCGAACACGCGATGCGCGTCCAGCGCCGCCTCGCAATCGTCCAGCTCGTCGCCCAGATCGGCGACCTGCGGATCGAGATCGGTCGTGATCGCGGTGGCGAAGGCGGCGATCAGGTCGCCCGGATCGCGGATCGTGCCCCCCTCGATCAGCGTCTCCACCTCCTGCACCGCGACCAGCGGGCGCCGCGTGACCGAAATCACCCGCCCGCTCGTCGCCCAGATCCTGACCGACGCCAGCGGGTCGGTCGACGTCATCTCCTCGCTCGATCGACCGCGCAGGTTGATCAGCGCGCCATCGTCGAACCCGTCGCAGCGCGGGCGGGTTTCGGTCGCGGTCAGCGCCTCGACGACATAATCGTTCAACCGCGCCTGGTCGCGCAGCCAGCGCTGCGCCTCCTGTTCGTTGGTGGTCAGGTGAACCCAGACGAGTTCCGCCGCCGATTGCACCGCCTCGTCGATCGCGACGCGCTCCGCCTTGCCGTCACGGACCCGATAGCCACAACCGCTCATGCCATCCCCACCACGATCGTCAGCCCCGCCTCCTGCACCCCGACCGGCGGCGCGCCCGCGATCCGTGCCGCATCGGCACGCGCGCGGTCGAGGATCGCGGGCGGCACGTCATCGGCGTGGTAGACGCGGTCGGCATTGGCCAGCAGCCGCGCCTGGCGCAGCGTCAGCTCGTCGGGGTCGGTCGATGACAGGCGCAGCGCGATCGTCTCATCCCCGCGTTCCGCCGCATCGAGGTCGATCGTGGCGCCCGCCGCCGCGGCGAGCAGGTCGAGCGGCCCGCCCGCCGCCAGCATCGCGGCGATCGCGCGCCGCCGGTCGCCCATGTCGGGATAGCGCGCCCGCAGCGCCCCGCGCGCCGCAGCCAATTGCCGGGCCATCGCCCCTAGCCCGACGGGCAACACCGCCTCCAGCCGCTGGCGCAGCGCCGCTGCCAGCCCCGCCGACGCGCCCCCGGTGCCGATCGCGACGATCACCGGATCGCGATCGACGATCGCGGGCAGCGTGAAATCGCACAGGTCCGACCGGTCGACCGCATTCACCAGCACGCCGCGCGCGCGCAACCGCGCGACCGTCTCCTCGGGATCGTTGATCGCGACGATCGCCAGCGCGGCGATGCTTTCCTCGCCGACGACGACCGCGCCCGCCCGGTCGAGCAGCCGCCGCTTCGCGTCCGCCGCCTCGCCCTCCCCCACCAGGATCACCGCGCGGCCCGCGAGCCGCACGAATACCGGCAGGCTGTGCATCGTCACCGGTGGAGCCAGTCCGGAACGCGTTCGGCGGCCAGGATCGTCTCGGGCTCGATCCGGTCGGCGACGATCGCGAACCGGTCGCCATCGACCAGCACTTCGGGCACCAGCGCGCGCGAATTATAGGTCGACGCCATCGTCGCGCCATAGGCCCCCGCGGTGCGGAACACGCCCAGGTCGCCGCTCTTCACGGTATCGATCTCGCGCCCCATCGCGAACGTGTCACCGCTTTCGCACACCGGCCCGGCGATGTTCGCGCGCATCAGGCCGCCCGTCGGCGCGACCGCGGCGAAATCATGCCACGCATCATAGAGCGCGGGCCGCATCAGGTCGTTCATCGCGGCATCGACGATGACATAGGGGTCGGTGACCCCCGGCTTCACCCAGATCACCTCGGTCAGCAACACGCCCGCATTGCCCGCGATGACGCGACCGGGTTCGAACATCAGTTCGACATCCCAGCCCGCGGTCGCGCGCGCGACCATCGCGCCGTAATCGGCGGGCGATGGCAGGACGTCGCCCGCCTTGTACGGCACGCCCAGCCCGCCGCCCAGATCGACCCGCGTGATCCGGTGCCCCGCCCCGCGCAGCTCCGCGACCAGGTCGCCGATCCGCTTATAGGCGACCTCCAGCCGCGACAAATCGGCCAGCTGGCTGCCAATGTGGATCGCGACGCCACGCAGGTCGAGACCGTCGAGCGCGCTCAGCCGCGCGAACATCGCGGGCGCCTGATCGATCGGGACGCCGAACTTGTTGTCGGCCTTCCCCGTCGAAATCTTGGCATGCGTGCCTGCATCGACGTCGGGATTGACCCGTAAGGTCGCGGGCGCGCGGATACCACGCGCGGCGGCGAGCGCGGCGAGGACCTCGCCCTCCTCCTCCAGTTCCAGGTTGAACTGGCCGATTCCCTCATCGAGGCCCTTCGCCAGTTCGCCGCGGGTCTTGCCGACCCCAGAGAACACGATGTCCGCCGCCGGGATCCCCGCCGCCAGCGCGCGCGCCATCTCGCCCCCCGACACGACATCGGCGCCATAGCCCTCGTCCGCCAGCACGCGCAGCACCGCCAGATTGGGGTTCGCCTTGATCGCATAGGCCAGATGGACCTTGGCCAGCCCCGCCAGCCCTTCGCGAAACACCCGCGCGTGACGCCGGAACGTGTCGGTCGAATAGACATAGACGGGGGTGCCGACCGCCGCGGCGATCGTCGGCAGGGCCACGTCCTCGCAATGGAGGACGCCGTCGCGATAGTCGAAACTGTCCATCAGTTGGGCGGCAGATCGAATTCGTCGCTGCGGCGAACGTCCGAACTCTTGAGCAATTCGTCGCTCCGCTGCGGGCGTTGCTGGGCCGTGGGGGTCAGCAGCTGCGCGGGCGTCGGCGTCGCGGTGGCGCCATAGGGTGCGGGCGGCAACGTCTGCCCCTTGGCCACCTCCAGCGGCTTGGCCGCGCCGCAACCGGCCAGCGCCAGCGCCGGGAGCACCCACACCGCGCGGGTCATGCCGGTGGGTAACTGCAACTTTAGCATCACCTATTCCTCCCGCGCTGCCTGGATGGCGGCACGCACATTGGCGGGCGCGGTGCCGCCGAAACTCGTCCGGCTGGCGACCGAGGCATCGACCGACAACACGTCATACACGCGTTCGTCGATCCGCGCATCGATCGCGGTCAGATCGGCGATCGACAGCGCATCGAGTGCGACGCCCAGCTCCTCGGCGCGCTTCACCGCGCGTCCGGTGACGTGATGCGCCTCCCGGAACGGCAGGTTCGCCTCGCGCACCAGCCAGTCGGCCAGATCGGTCGCGGTGGCGAAACCGCTTTCCGCCAGCGCGCGCATCCGGTCGGTGCGGAACGTCGCGCTCGCGACCATCCCGGTCATCGCCGCGATGCTGAGCCCGATCAGGTCATGCGCCTCGAACACCGGCGGCTTGTCGTCCTGCATGTCCTTCGAATAGGCGAGCGGCAGGCCCTTCATCGTGACCATCAGCGCGGTCAGGCAGCCCATGATCCGCCCCGCATGCCCGCGCACCAGCTCGGCGGCGTCGGGGTTGCGCTTCTGCGGCATGATCGAACTGCCCGTCGACCATTGGTCGGACAGCGCGACGAAGCCGAACGGCTGCGACGCCCACAACACGAATTCCTCCGCCAGCCGCGACAGATGGAGCGAACATTGCGTCGCCGCGGTCAGATAGTCGATCGCGAAATCACGGTCGCTGACCGCGTCCAGGCTGTTGCGCGTCGGCCCGTCGAACCCCAGCGCGGCGGCGGTCGCGTCGCGGTCGATCGGAAACCCGGTCCCGGCCAGCGCCGCCGATCCCAGCGGGCACCGGTTCAGCCGCGCGCGCGCATCGCGGAACCGCGACAGGTCGCGCGCAATCATTTCGTGATAGGCCATCAGGTGATGGCCCAGCGTCACCGGCTGCGCGGATTGCAGATGGGTGAAGCCCGGCATCACCGCCCCCGCATGCTCCTCCGCCCGCGTCAGCAACGCCTGCTGGAACGCACCCAGCGCCGCGATCACCTCGTCGATCGCGTCGCGCACCCACAGGCGGAAATCGGTCGCGACCTGGTCGTTGCGGCTGCGCGCGGTGTGGAGCCGTCCGGCGACCGCGCCGATCCGCGCCGCCAGCCGCGCCTCGGTCATCATGTGGATGTCTTCGAGGTCGAGGTCGACGGGGACGCCATGTTCGGCATAATCCGCCGCCACCGCGTCCAGCCCGGCGCTGATCGTCGCGACATCGTCGGGACGCACGATTCCCTGCGCGCCCAGCATCGCGACATGCGCTTTCGATCCGGCGATATCCTGACGCCACATCCGCTTGTCGAAGGGGATGCTGGCGTTTATCTCGCGCATGACCGCAGCCGGGCCTTCGGCAAACCGACCGCCCCACATCGCATTGGACCCGTTCATGTCGCTCTTATCGTCGTCGCGCCTGGCGATCGCCTGTCTCCTCGTCGCCGCTACCGGAATTGCGGGCTGCGATAGGCAAAGCGACGCCCCCGCACAAGCGACGCCGACGGCCAACATGACGACCACCGGCGAGGTGGCGAGCGACGAGGTCACCGCCACCGCGGCTGCCCCCGCCGCCCCGCAGACCGGCGTCGACCGCAGCCACCGGGGCAAATCGGCCCCGACGGTCAGCTTCAAGGGGCCGGACGGCGCCGCCACGACGCTCGCGGCGTTTCGCGGCAAGCCCGTCCTGATGAACCTGTGGGCGACCTGGTGCGGGCCATGCGTCGCCGAACTGCCGACGCTGAATGCCGCCGCCGCGGCGCTCGACGGCAAGGTCCACGTCCTCGCGATCAGCCAGGACACGCAAAAGGCCGCCGAGGTGCCGCAATTCCTCGCCGATCACGGGGCCAAGGCGCTGGCCCCCTATGTCGATGACCAGATGGCGTTGAGTCTAGGCTATGGCGCGAACCTGCCGACGACGATCCTGTTCGATTCGACGGGCAAGGAAGTGTGGCGCTGGCACGGCGGCAACGAATGGACCAGCCCGGCGGCAACGGCGCTGATCGCCGAGGCCCGCTAAGCACCGGTCACCCCCCGCGCGGACCCGCATTATCGGTATTCGCCGTCGATCCGATCGGATAATCATGCGCCCAGGGTAACGGAACGCGAGGCGTGATGATTCGATCGGGTGCGGACGCAGGCATCGGCAACGGAACCCGGACCGGCGGTCGTCGGCGACGCGGTATCGCCCTCGCCAGCGCGGTCGCGGCGGCGCTGATCACGCCAGCCGCCGCCGTCGCCAAGTGCGAGGTCCAGCAGATCCTCGAACTCAAATCGACGATGGTCGGCGACAAACCGATGGTCGATACCAGCATCAATGGCCAGCCCGCGCGGTTCGTCGTCGACAGCGGTGCGTTCTTCAGCGTGATCTCGCCGGGCAGCGCGGCGGCGCTGGGGCTGAAACTGTCGGCGGCCCCGCCGGGGTTCACGCTGCGCGGGATCGGTGGATCGGCGAGCGTTTCGGTAACCAAGGTGAAGGATTTCACGCTGGCGGGGGTGCCGATCCACAATATCGATTTCATCGTCGGGGGCAGCGCGGTCGGGACCGGCGCCGGGCTGCTCGGCCAGAATGTGCTGGGGCTGGCCGATGTCGAATATGACATGGCGCATGGCGCGGTGCGGCTGATGCGGTCGACCGACTGCAAGACGACGAACCTGGCCTATTGGGCGACGGGCAAGCCCGTATCGATCCTGCCGATCGACGAACGATCGCCGCGACAACCGCACACGATCGCGACGATCACGATCAACGGCAAGAAGATCCGCGCCGTGTTCGACACCGGCGCCGGTGGATCGCTGCTGTCATTGGCGGCGGCGCGGCGCGCGGGCATCACCCCCGACAGCCCCGGCGTCCTGCCCGGCGGGTTCAGCCGCGGGCTCGGCAGCAAGATCGTCCGCAGCTGGATCGCCCCGGTCGAGTCGGTCAAGCTGGGCGATGGCGAAGAGGTGCGCCATTCGAAAATCCGGATCGGCGACATCGACCTGGGCAACGCCGACATGCTGATCGGGATCGATTTCTTCCTGTCGCACCGCGTCTATGTCGCGAACAAGGATCGACGGCTCTACTTCACCTATGAAGGCGGCCCGCTGTTCAACATCGACCCCAAGCGCGTCATCGACGGCGACGGCACCGCCATCGCGGTATCGACCGACGACGGCGATCCCGCCCCGACCGATGCGGCGGGGTTCAGCCGCCGCGGCGCCGCCTATGCCGCGCGCCACCGGCTCGACGATGCGCTCGCCGATTTCTCGCGTGCGATCGATCTGGCGCCGACGGAGGGTCGGTATCGCCACCAACGCGCGATGGCGCGACTGGCGCTGCGGCAACCCGCGCTGGCGATGACCGATCTCGACCAGGCCTTGACGCTCGATCCCGGCGATGCGGATTCGCATATCGTCCGCGCGCGGCTGCGACTGGCGCGGCGCGACACCGCGGGCGCGATCGCGGACCTCGACGCCGCCGCGCGCAGCGAAGCACCCTCGGCGGACGCCCGGCTCGCGATCGCCCAGCTCTACAGCAGTGCCGACGCGCTCGACCCCGCGGTCGCGCAATTCGATCTGTGGATCGCCGCGCATCGCGCCGACAGCGGCCGTCCCGGTGCGCTCAACGGTCGATGCTGGGCGCTGGCGCAGCTCGATCGCGATCTCGACCGGGCACTGGCCGATTGCAACGAGGCGGTGCGCGCCCGCCCCGGCAACGCGGCCTATCTCGACAGCCGCGCGCTCGTCCATCTGCGCCGGGGTGCGCTCGACAAGGCGCTGGCGGATTATGACGCGGCACTCGCGATCGATCCCCGCGCGCGCTGGTCGCTCTACGGGCGCGGCATCGTCGAACGGCGTCGTGGCGACACGAAACGGGGCGATGCGGACATCGCCGCCGCCGTCGCGCTCGATCCCGGCCTGCCCGCGCGCGCCGCGGCGCTGGGGCTCACCCGCTGATCCACGCCGCTCGATACAGGCGCGGAGCATGATCACGCCGGTCACGCCGGTCACCTGGTCGCGACGACGGGGATGACAGTGCCGCCCCGCTCGGGCTAAGCGACGCCGGTGATCGACCTGCGGCGCCTCCTGCGGACCTTCCCGATGCTCGCGGCGCTCATCGTGCTAGCGGCGCTCGCCGTGCGGCTGGCGGTGCCCGCGGGCTATATGCCGGTCGTCGGCGTCGACGGCGTGACGCTGTCGATCTGCACCGGTGCCGGGCCGCTCCAGATGGCGGCATCGGGCCATGACATGCACACCATGCATCACGGGCAGCAGGACATCGACCCGCAGGGACGGTGCGCCTTCGCCGATCTGGCGTTGCCCGCGATCGGCGGGGCTGACCCGTTCCAGCTGGCCGCGGCGCTCGCCTTCATCCTGGCGCTGGGGCTCGTGCCCCTCGTCCCGCTCGTGCTGCGTGATATCCCCCGGCTGCGCCCGCCGCTGCGGGGCCCTCCCCACCCCCGCTGATCCGCCAACCGACAGCGCGCGCGTCCCGCGATGCTGCTCGACTGCGCCAGCGCGCCGATTCGTCACCGCATCGCTGCGGAAAGACGGCGGCGGCGTCGGCCATCATGACACCGACCGGCGCGATCCCGGTCGAGGGGGTATAGAATGACCAAGTTCAGCTTGGCGGCGCTGCTCGCCGCGAGCATTACCACGCCTGCGATCAGCCAGCCGCGACCGCGCACCGATGTCGCACCACCGGAAACCGTCACCACGCCCGAAGACGAAGCGCAGGCCACCCGCCCGGACAGCCCCGGCGACATCATCGTCACCGCGCTCAAACGACGCCAGTCGCTCCAGGACGTGCCCGCCAGCGTCAGCGCACTCGACGCCGACCTGCTCCGCCGCCTCAATGCGACCAACTTCGCGCAGGTCGCCGACATGGTGCCCGGCGTCGCCTTCGCCACCACCGGTCTCGGCAATGCGAATTACATCATCCGCGGCGTCGGCGGGGTCGGGTTCGTCCAGTCGCCGACGACGGGGGTCTATCTCGACGAAACCCCGCTCCAGACGCGCGCGCTCCGCGGCTTTTCGCAACCCGATCCGCAGCTGTTCGACATCGCGCGGGTCGAAATCCTGCGCGGGCCGCAGGGCGTGTTGTTCGGGTCGTCGACGATGGGCGGCCTCGTCAGGATCGTCACCAACCAGCCCGATGCGACGACGATCGCGGCGTCCGGATCGGCCAGCGTCGCCTCGGTCACCGACGGCGGCACGAGCTGGGATGCGAAGGCGATGGTCAACCTGCCCCTCGTCGCCGACACGCTGGCGCTGCGGGTGTCGGGCGGCATCGTCCGCCAGGGCGGCTGGATCGACGACCTGCGCCCGACCACCGGCAATCTCACCGAAAACGCGGGCACCGCGGCGGTGCGGCGGGACGTCAACTGGACCCGCACCGAAACCATCCGCGGCGCGCTGCGCTGGACCGCGAACCCGACGCTGACGATCACGCCGTCGCTCGTCTGGCAACGGGGCTACAGCAACGCCGACCGACCGCACAGCGACGTCACCTTCGGGCTCAGGGCACGGCAAAAGGCGCGCTATGCGGACACGTTCGCCCGGGACGATGTCGTGATCGGATCGCTGCTGATCGAACAGCGGATCGCGGCGCTGGGCGGCGCGACGATCGTCGCGAACGCATCCTATCTCGATCGCCGCTCCCGCCTGTCGTTCGACGTCACCGCGTTCGATTCGCCGATCGTCGAACAGATCGTCGGGCCGGGCCCGGGTGGTCGGCTCTTCCCGACGCCGCTGGTAGACGATGCACGGACGCGGCAACTTACGCAGGAGCTGCGGCTCGTCTCGGCGGGCGATGGCCCTCTCTCCTACGTCGTGGGCGGTTTCTACCGTGATCTCGACCAACGGTCGGGACGCAGCATCACCGTCGCCGACCTGTTCGGCACCACCGCCCCGCCGCCGCTGGGCGCCAGCGCCCCGCCCGTCATCCAGGACAGCCATGTCCGGTTCCGCGAAAGCGAACGTGCCGCGTTCGGCGAACTGACCTATGCCATCGCGCCAGCGATCAAGGTGTCGGCGGGCGCGCGCGTCTTCGGCTATCGCCAGCGCGAGGCGAACCGCCGGTTCGGGATCGGCGGCGCGGCGGGCGGCGACCTGGCCTATGACTATGACGAACGCAACCGCGAGAACGGCGTCACCCCCCGCCTGACGCTGAGCTACGAACCCAGCCGCGCCGCGACCTTCTACGCCAGCTATGCGCAGGGCTTCCGCACCGGCGGCGTCAACGCGCCCGTCACCGACGACATCTGCTCCCCCGCCGAACGCCGCGCGGCGGGCATCCCCGACGTGCCGCCGCCCTATGACAGCGATCGCACCGACAATTACGAAATCGGCGCCAAGACCAGCCTGTGGGGGGGCAGGCTGCGCATCAACGGCGCGGCCTATCGAATCGCGTGGAAGGATTACCAACAGGCGTTCCAGACCGCGTGCGGCATCAACAACGCGACGACGATCTCCTTCACCGTCACGCCGGGCGCGTCCGCAGCCGCGGCGGCGAGATCGAGGTCGTCGCGACCCCGCTGCCCGGGCTCGATGTGCAGGCGGGCGCATCGTTGACCGACGCCACCTATCGCAACGCCGTGCCCAATCTGTTGCTGCCCGCCGGATCGCGGGTGCTCGACGTGCCGCGCTGGACCTGGAATGCGCGCGCCGGTTACGATGTCGCGATCGGGCCGCGGCTGCGGGGCAATCTGTCGGCGGCGGCGCGCCATGTCGGCGGGTCCGACAGCGGGTTCGGGGAGGGCGAGGTCCTGCCCCGCCCCGCCTATACGCTGGTCGATGCTGCGGCGGGGGTGAAGACCGCGGGCGGCGTCGCGATCGACCTGTTCGTCACCAACCTGTTCGACGTCGTCCCCGTCTTCGGCCAGGAATTCACGACCTCCCCCGGCAACACCAGCGCGACCAGCTATTTCTCCTATCTGGTCGGCGCGCCGCGGACGATCGGCATCCGGCTGGGCACGTCGCTGTGAGCGTCGTCGCGCCGGGCACCCGCTGGTACAACGCCGTCTGGCGCTGGCATTTCTACGCCGGGCTGTTCTGCATCCCGTTCGTCGTCTGGCTCGCGCTGACGGGCACGATCTATCTCTGGCGGCCCCAGGTCGAGGCGTTGCTCGATCGTCCGTACGACCGGCTGCCGGTGGCGGCAGCAGGGCGCGTCACGACGGCGGCGGAACAGGTCGCCGCCGCGGTGCGCGCGGTGCCGGGATCGACGCTGCATCACTATGTGCTGCCCGATGCACCGGGGCAGGCGGTGCGCGTGCTCGTCGCGACCGCGGCGGGCGACCGGCGGGTCTATGTCGATCCGCAGTCGCTCGCCATCCTCCACATCGCGACCGAGGACCGGCGCCCGTTCAACGTCCTGATGCGGCTGCACGGTGAATTGCTGGCCGGCACGATCGGCAGCTATCTGGTCGAAATCGCGGCCTGCTGGGCGATCGTCATGCTGCTGACCGGGCTGTATCTGTGGTGGCCCCGCGGCCGGAGCGGGCTCGCCGGTCTTGTTTATCCGCGGTTGCGCGGGGGGCGCCGGGTCTTCTGGCGCGATATCCATGCGGTCGCCGGGCTGTGGGTATCGGTCTGCGCGCTCGGGCTGATCGTCACCGGACTGCCCTGGGCCGCGGCATGGGGACGCTATCTCGGCGAGGTGCGCGCGGTGACGGGGACCGATCAGGGACCGGTCGACTGGACGATCGGGGGCAAGCCGCCCGCGCCGACGCGCGATCCGCTGCCCAGTGCGCATGACGGGCAGCGCGCCACGCCCGCCCCCGGGCCGCATGACGGGCACCTTGCCATGCCCGCCGCATCAGCGTCGACCGCGCCGGGCGATCTGGCGCGAGTCGTCGCGACGGTGCGCCCGTTGCGGCTCGCCCCCCCGGTGCTGATCGCTCCCCCCACCCGACCCGGCGCCCCCTGGGCGGCGACGTCCGACACCGCCGACCGCCCGCGTCGCGCGACGGTCCAGGTCGATGGCGCGACCGGGCGCCTGCTGGGCCGCCTCGATTTCGCCGATCGTCACTGGATCGACCGGACGATCGGCTATGGCATCGCCGCGCACGAGGGGGCATTGTTCGGGCTCGCCAACCAGCTGTTGGGGACGCTCACCGCGCTGCTGCTGATCGTCCTCGCCGTCTCAGGCGCGATTATGTGGTGGCGACGCCGACCGCACGCGCGGTTGGGCGCCCCACCCGCGCTGTCGCACCCGCGGTTCGGCGCGGGACTGGGCGCCGCCATCGTCCTGCTCGGCCTCGCGATGCCCCTGTTCGGCGCCACGCTGATCGCCGTGCTGATCCTGGAGCGCACGACGCGCCACGCCAGCACCGTCCGACGTTGGCTGGGACTGCGCGCGGTGGCCTGACATCGGCGGGCGCGTCAGTGCTGGTCACATCTCCAGCAGCGGTTCGGGTCGACCAGATTAGAGCATCTGGCACCTACCCCATTAGGTGCAGCACACGCCTACCTCATCATGCGTAAATTACCGTCGCATCGGCGTGCCTGCGCCATCGCCGTGCCGGCGGCCGGGCTGACCCGCACGACGGTCGAGCGGCTGGAGGTTATCCTGCACCATCACCATGCGATCGCGCTCGTGATCGGCGATCGCGGTCCCATTGCCGCCATGAACGCGCAACTTGATGCGACGATCGGCAATCTGAAGCTGCACGAATTTTAAGCCGGGGACACCGACCGGCGCGCACCCCGCAAACCGGATTATCCACGATGCAGTTCGCGTGCTGACGGCTTCGCCCGGAATGATGATGACGGCGACGATGTGAAGGCCGTGATTGTTGCGATCGTGGCATCAGATCGCACGGCTCCAGTGGAAAGAATCCGCATAGCTGCTAGGTCGCGTCATGGTTCACACACGCAGTCTGGCTGGCATCGTCGACATCGACGGCCTGAAATATGAATGGCAGCTCCAGCGCGAGCCGCAATTCACCGCGGATGGTTGGAAGGGGATGACGGTGTCGGTGCGGCAGCTGGACTCGCAGCGCGAGGCGCTACTCGAATTCCCCACGCCCAAACGCCTGTTGAAGGGACTGCCCAAGGGCCGCTCCCAGATCAACGAAGCCATCGCCGCCCGGGGCGTTCGCGCCGCGTTGGCGGCGGGATGGGAACCCGCCTCCCGCGGCAAGCCGATGGTGTTCATGGTCGATGCCAACGGCGATTGATCGCGACCGCCCGCGCGGCGACGTCGCGCCCAACGCCCTTGTCCGCGCCGTCGGCTGTGCGATAGGCCGCTAGGGATCAGGATTGGACGGCATCATGGACGCTTCACCGACGACATGGGATCGTGACCGCGTTCGCGTATGGCTCGCCAGCCGCCTCGCCGCGGCGAGGCTCGATTCTGCGGCAGCCGACAAGCGGGGCTATGCCGCGCAGGACGATTACGACAAGGCCGCCGCCGAGGAATGGGTGTGCCGGAACCTGCAGACCGGCGCCAGCGCCGATGACCAGGCGGCCTTCGCGACCCGGGTCAAGGCGTTGCTCGCGCAGGACGACTATCGGGTCGCGGGCATCCATGACGACCGTCGCTTCGACCGTCACGTCCGCGCCAATCTTCGAAAAATCGCGAAGATGACGAAGGCGAATGATGGGTTTGGGAACCTGTTGCGCTATCAGGGCTGAGGCGCCGCGACGCGGGGCCACGCGCGCGTTCGCAGCAGATCAGGTGAAGACATGGCACGCAAACATTCGAAACATGATTCCTATGGCGAGGCGGATCGCGCGGATGATGCCCCGCCAGCCGTCGTCGCCTGCTGGCTGTGCGAGCGGCCCACGGGCAAGACCATCGTCTGGCATCATCCCGTGCCCAAAAGCCGGGGCGGGCGCGATGTCGTGCCGATGCACCCGATCTGCCAGCAAACGCTGATCGCCAATTTCACCAACGCCGAACTGCAGCGCTACGGGACCGATGTGGCGGCCTTGCTGGCCAACCCGGCGGTGCGCAAGTTCGTCGACTGGGTCGCGACCAAGGCCCCCGATTTCACCGCGACCACCGCCAGGAAGCAACGTTAGTCACCGCGCGATCAGACGCGCCGCCCGGTCGGCCTGCTGCCCAGCTGGTCCAGCGCATCGGCATTATCCCGTCCCCAATCGTGCAACAGCACCACAGGCTCGACCATGCGGATGCCCAGCGGGGTCAGGCGATAATCGACCGCGGGCGGCACCGCCTGGCGGACGTGGCGGGTGAGCAGCCCCATCCCCTCCATCTCGCGCAGCGTCTGGGTCAGCATCTTCTTCGAAATGCCCGGCAACGTCCGCTGCAACGCGCCGGGCCGGGCGGTGCCGTCGTGGCGGACATGGATGGTATGGAGCACCATGCTCGTCCATTTGCTCGCGAACAGCGCCAGCACGCGGCGCGGCGCGCAATCCTCCCGCCATTCCGCGTCCGCCGATCCGGGCTGCATCGCTGGTTACCTTATCGTGCCTAGGTCCCTATTTGGTGCCGTCTACCCGGTCGAGCCCGCGATGCCTAGCTAGTCGTCATCAGCGACAGGAGTGACAGATGGCAGGAACCGCATTGGTGGTCGGCGCGAGTGGTATCATCGGCAGCGCGACCGCCGCGTTGCTCGTCGAACAGGGCTGGATCGTCCACGGCCTGGCGCGGCGACCACCGTCGCAGGACGGTGTCCTGCCGCTGGCGGTCGACCTGCAGGACGCCGCCGCGACCGCAGCGGCGCTGGCCGATGTCCGGCCCGATGCGGTCTTCATCGCGACCTGGGCGCGGCAGGACAGCGAGGCCGAGAACATCCGCGTCAACGCCGGGATGGTGCGCAACCTGCTCACCGGGCTACCCCACCCGGCGGGACCGCGGCACGTCGCGCTGGTGACCGGGCTGAAACATTATCTCGGGCCGTTCGACGCCTATGGCAAGGGCACGCTGCCGCAGACGCCGTTCCGCGAAGATCAGGACCGGCTCGACATCGAAAACTTCTATTACGCGCAGGAAGACGAGGTCTTCGCCGCTGCCCGGCGCGACGGTTTCACCTGGAGCGTCCATCGCCCCCACACCGTGATCGGCAAGGCGGTGGGCAATGCGATGAACATGGGCATGACGCTGGCGGTCTATGCGACGCTGTGCCGCGAAACGGGGCGGGCGTTCGCCTTTCCCGGTTCGGCGGCGCAATGGCACGGCCTGACCGACATGACCGACGCGCGCCAGCTCGCCCGGCACCTGCTGTGGGCGACCGACACCGACGCCGCGCACGACCAGGCGTTCAACATCGTCAACGGCGACGTCTTCCGCTGGCAATGGATGTGGTCGCGGATCGCCACCTGGTTCGGGATCGAGGCGGCGCCCTTCGACGGCATCGGGCAGCCGCTCGAACAGCAGATGGCGGATGACGCCCCGCTCTGGCGCCGCCTGGCAGCGCGCGACGGGCTCGCCGAACCCGATCTGTCGCGCCTGGCCTCGCCCTGGCACACCGACGCGGACCTCGGTCGTCCCATCGAGGTCGTCACCGACATGTCGAAAAGCCGTCGGCTGGGCTTTACCGGCTATCAGGCGACCGACGATGCGTTTTTCGACCTGTTCGCCCAGCTTCGCGCCGAGCGGCTGATCCCGTAACGGGCGATCGGCGCATGAATCGCCGGTATCGACTGTCGGTTTTGCCGGCCCGTCCCACCCGCGCCGGATCGATCGCCTAAGGGCATCGATCGGGTGGGAACACCGGTGCTTGCGGCTCGTTGGCGGGGACCTGTTGAGAGTATCCCATGCCGGAACGGAAAGCCGCCTCGTTCACCCCTGTCGTCCTGGGCGCCGCCGAACATGGCGCGGCGCTCGCGCCGCTCCTCGCCGATGGGGATCTGATCGCGATCGTTCGGGATGAGATCGTCGCGAAGGACGTCGCGGATGCGCTGGCCGTCCTCTGCCCCGACAGCACGATCCTGTTCTGTCCGGGGAGCGACGCGATGCCGGGGGATGCCGCACCCGCCTCGCCCGCCAATGTCGGCCAGCGGGTCGCCGCGCTCTATCGGCTCAATCGCCTGCGCGCGGACGAGGATCGGCCGACCGTGGCGCTGGTCAGCACGGGCGAAGCCGCCGCGCGTTCCTATCCCGCCCCATCCTCGTTCGCTGCAGAACCGCCCAGCGTGGCAGTCGGTGACGACATCGATCTCGGCGCACTCCACGCGACATTGCTCGATATCGGCTATGTCGATGACGAACGCGTCGATGAGCCGGGCGAGATCGGGCTGCGCGGTCAGGTGCTGGATGTCTTTCCGGCCGATGGCACGTTGCCGCTGCGGATCGAGGTGGCGGACGGGCGGATCGGCGCGATCCGCCGCTACGATCCGGTCGATCAGCGACGTATCGATGAACTGACCAGACGAGAACTCGGGCGCGCGACCGAGCCGGTGCAGGATGCGACCGCGACGACGCTGCTCGACCAGCTGCCCGGCGCGCGCGTGGCGATCACCGCCGCCGCCGAGGAGCGGCGCGGTCGCCTGCTGACATTGGTCGCGAACACCGCGCGACGCGGTACGAAGCGCGTGCCCGCGGACCTGGTCGGCGACAAACAATGGCGCGCGGCGCTGGCCGCGCATCCGGTGACGGTGATCGATCGCGCGGGAGATACGCCGCCACGCTTCGTGGAAGACACCGCCCCGTTGCGCGCCTGCGCCAAACTGGTGCGCGCGGCATTGCAGGCCGGTGACCGCGTCGTCCTGCTCGGCGGTGACCGCGACCTGCGGTTTCTCGAAAAACGCCTCGCCAACGTGGTCAAGCGTCCGCTCACGCCAGCGGAAAGCTGGGCGGAGATCGTGGCGGCGCCGCCGGGCAGCCTATGGTCGCTACCGCTGATGGCCGATCGCGGATTCCGCCGCGACGGCGTGTTGGCGATCGCCGCCGCCGATCTGATCGGCAGTCGCGCCGAGCGCGGCGGGCCGTTTACCGCCACCCATGTAACGGCCTTTGCCACCAGCACCGAATTGCGCGTCGGCGACGTCGTCATACACGAAGATCACGGTCTCGCGACGATCGCGGGGCTTCAGCCGGTCCCGGTCAGCGACGGTGACGCCGATGGCGGCGATGCGATCGTCCTGACGCATGCCGACGACGCGGTGCGGTTGGTCCCCGTTGCCGAGGCCGACCGCATCTGGCGCTATGGCGCGGAGGAGGACGTCGTCCGGCTCGACAAGCTCGACGGATCGAGCTGGCACCGGCGGCGGGCCGAGATCGACGAAGCCATCGCCGACACCGCGCGGCAACTGACCGCCCTCGCGCTCGAACGGGCGGACACATCCGCGCCGGTACTGGATCCGAAACCCGCGGATTACGAGCGGTTCGCCGCCGGATTTGCGTTCTCCGAAACGCCCGACCAGCTTGCCGCGATCGAGGCGGTTCGATCTGATCTCGCCAGCGGGCGACCGATGGACCGGCTGATCATCGGTGACGTCGGGTTCGGGAAGACTGAGGTCGCCTTGCGCGCCGCCGCGGTGGCGGCGCTGGCCGGGCGTCAGGTCGCGATCGCCGCGCCGACGACGGTATTAGCGCGACAGCATCTCGAAACGTTCAGCGCGCGGTTCGAGGATATGGGCATCACGGTCGCCAGCCTGTCGCGCCTGTCGACCGCCGCGGAGAAAAAGGCGGTGAAGGCGGGCCTGGCCGACGGCACGATCAGCATCGTCGTCGGCACCGGCGCGATCGCAGGCAAGGGCGTCGTCTATCGCGATCTGGCGCTCGTCGTCATCGACGAGGAACAGCGGTTCGGTGCCGCGGACAAGAAACGGTTGCAGCAGCTATCCAGCGGACACGTCCTGACGATGTCGGCCACGCCGATCCCCCGGACCCTGCAAGCCGCGATGGTCGGCCTGCGCGACATGTCGATCATCGCGACACCGCCAGCACGACGCCAGCCGATCCGCACCGTCGTGGCGACGTTCGCCGACGCGACGCTGCGCGCCGCCCTGATGCGCGAACACGGCCGGGGCGGACAAAGCTTCGTCGTCGTCCCGCGGATCGCCGATATGGCGCCGTTGGCCGAGATGCTGGCGCGGCTGGTGCCCGAACTCGAGATCCTCGCCGCGCACGGCAAGATGGCGGCGGCGGACATCGACGAGACGATGGTGCGGTTCGGCGGCGGCGATGGCGACGTGCTGATCGCCACCAATATCATCGAGGCGGGGCTGGATGTGCCACGCGCGAACACGATGGCGATCCTGCATGCCGATCGGTTCGGCCTGGCCCAGCTGCACCAGCTGCGCGGGCGGGTCGGGCGCGGTGGACGGCGGGGGCAGCTGCTGCTCTTCACCGACACCGACGATGCGATCGCGCCGCACACGTTGAAGCGTCTGCGGACGCTGGAGGCGTTCGACCGGCTCGGCGCCGGTTTTGCGATCAGCGCGCGCGATCTCGACCTGCGCGGCGCAGGCGATCTGATGGGCGACACGCAGGCTGGCCATATGCGGCTGATCGGGGTCGAACTCTACCAGCAACTGCTCGAGGGCGCGTTGCGGGCGGTGCGTGGCGAGGATCGGGAACGATGGACGCCGGTACTCCATCTCGGCCTCGATGGCCGGTTGCCCGACACCTGGGTGCCCGAGGAGGATAGCCGCATCACGCTGTACGCGCGGTTGGCGCGGATCAAGACCGCCGATGAGCTCGACCTGTTTCAGGAAGAGCTGGAGGATCGGTTCGGCCCGGTCCCGGAAGAGACCGAGCGATTGCTTTCGATCGCCCGTCTGCGGTTGCACATGCGCGCCGCGGACGTGGCGCGGATCGACGCGGGACCGGCGGCGATCGCCTTGACCCCACACGGTGCCGGGACCGACCTCGGCACGCGGTTCGCACTGCAGGAAAAGAACGGACGCTTCCTGCTCGCCGAACGGATCGAGGATGCGGACCGGCGGCTGGACCGGTTGGAACGGCTCTTCGCCGAGGCGGAGGACGACTAACCCCCTGTCGCCAACACAGATTTACAGACGACGCCGACTGACAAAAGTTAGACGCTTTGCCGGGCGCTCGATTGAACGAACCATGAACCGACACGTTGGCGGGTGGTATCAAGAGCGATCCGGGGGCCGTCAATTTGCTATTCGTCATGTCGATCGCGCTGGGGGGCTGTATCAAGGGGCCGCCCGTGCAGTTCGGACTCACCGAGGACACTGGCGGCCACATCACCTATGCACTTGGCGCGGGCATGGCGTTGGCGACGCGGCCGGATGTCGGCCGGGTCGAACTCGTCACGCGGCTGATCGACGATCCCGATCTGGGTGCCGCCTATAGCGTTCCCGTGGAAATCGTGTCGGAAGGCTTCACGATCCGTCGTCTCGCGACCGGTGACCGACGCTATCTTGCGAAGGAAGCCAACCAGGCCGACCGCGCCGCGTTCACGACCGCGATCCTCGCCTATATCGACGGGCTGCCCCGCAAGCCCGACGTCGTTCACGCGCATTTCGCCGATGCGGCGACGGTGGCGATCGCCATTCGCGATCGTTTCGACATTCCCTTCGTCTTCACCGCGCATTCGCTGGGGATCGACAAGGCCGGTTGCGGCGACACCATGGTCCCGTCCGCACGCATCGCCGACGAAGACAGGGCCATCAGCTTGGCGGATGCGATCGTCGCATCCTCGCGGGACGAGGCGGAGCGGCAGTTGATGCTGTATCCCGGCGCCTGCGCAGCAAAAATCCACTGCATCGCGCCCGGCGCGACGTTGCCGATGGCGCCCGCGATCGACCTGGATCGCGCCCGCACGCTGATCGGCCGGTTCCTGCACGATCCGACCAAGCCGATCATCCTCGCCATCGCGCGGCCCGTCGCGAAAAAGAACCTGGCGGGGCTGATCGACCTGTACGCCGCCAACGCGTGGCTGCGCACGACCGCCAATCTGGTGATCGTCGCCGGGCTGCGGCACGGCCCGGATAGCGGTGAGGCCGAACAGAATGAGGTCATCGGCGACCTGCTGTCGCGGATGGATCGGCATGACCTGTACGGCAGTCTCGCCCTGCCCAAACGCCATGATCAGGACGATATCGCGGCGCTCTACGCCCTCGCGCGCGACACCGGCGGCGTGTTCGTCAATCCCGCCTTCACCGAACCCTATGGCCTGACGATCACCGAGGCGGCGGTTCATGGCGTTCCCGTCGTCGCGACCTGTCACGGTGGTCCTGCCGACATCGTCGCACGATTGGGCCATGGCCTGACCGCGGATCCGCGCGACGCCAACGCT